>TARA_R110001592_G_scaffold192795_4_pt1 | contig 14944 bp, 14 predicted proteins | sample TARA_R110001592 | Tara Oceans TARA_R110001592 (sample SAMEA4398387) | marine metagenome | biome: Polar Biome; feature: [SRF] surface water layer (ENVO:00010504); material: water (ENVO:00002006), including particulate matter (ENVO:01000060) such as... | depth 5 m
CGTATTACTGACTTTTGTTCTACTATGTCAATCATGGATGGTGAGAATAAATTAAAAGTAGTTATACTAGATGAGATTGATGGTGTAAGTGACCAATTCTTCAAAGCACTTCGTGCAACTATGGAAATGTTTGCAGCAAATTCAAGATTTATAGCAACGTGTAATTATGTAAATAAAATACCAGATGCAATACAATCTAGATTTGAGTGTATTAATTTCGACTTTACAAAAGATGAAGAGCCAGAATTAATAAAATCGTATATTAAAAGAATACATGAAATCTGTAAGAATGAAGGAGTTCAAATAGAAAATAAAGCTATACTTGAATTAGTAAAAAGAAAGTTTCCTGATTTAAGAAGTACATTAAATATATTACAAGGATATGTAGCTGAAGGTAGAACAAACATAACAGTTGATGATATTAAAAAGTTTAATAGTATTTATAAAGATGTATTTGAATTAGCATTTAATAATATAGACCCTATACAAAACTATAAATATCTTGTAAGCGAATATAGTAATAGAGTAGATGATGTACTTCAGGCTTTAGGTGATGAATTTATAGAATATATTAACATGGAAAAACCTAATGCAATAAAACATATACCACATATAATAGTGGCAGTTGCTGAACATCAAGCTCAAAGAGTTAATGTAATAGACCCAGTAATTACTATGTTATCTTGCATGTTTAAAATACAATCAATAATCAATAATTAAAATAATTAAAACTATGTCAGGAAGAGAACTAATGTACAATGCACTATTAACACAATGTGAAGCTGAAAAGGCCGAAGCATTATTTACAATCGATAACTATATGACTAATAGCGTTGGTATAGGGGAACATCCACAACAAGTAGAAGAGGCTATGAAAGCCTTAGAAAACTTATCATCAGCTACTGATAAAATTAATAACTTAAAGGATTTTTTTGGCCCAGACCCATTAACAGGAGCTGACAAATTAATCGTAGAATAAATCAGAAAACACTTTGGCTTCTGAGAAATTTTAGTTATATTAGTACTATAAAATTAATACTATGAAACATACACTCATCATGGACGGAAACTACTTTGTATATAGTAGATTATTCGTCTTACCTAGAGACAAAAAGACAAGATTCCTGGATACTGAAAAGGACCGTGGAATGTTTATACGAAAACTAGCAATGGACTTTGCCAGTGAAATGCGCAAATTCAAAAACATTGCTAACAGGGTTGTTTTTGTTGCAGATTCTAAATCATGGAGAAAAGACATGATTCCTGAAGCTGAATACAAAGCAAACCGTAAACAATCTGAAACTATAAACTGGACTGCAGTCTTTGAAATCTATGATGAATTCAAAGAGTTACTTAAGAAAAGAAATGTAATTGTACAGCAAATGTCTGGTGCTGAAGGTGATGATTTAGTATTTGCATGGTCTACATTCCTAAATATGCAAGGTGATAATTGTATTATATGGTCTGGTGATAGAGACCTTATGCAATTAGTAAATTATAATCCAGCAAACGATGCGTATTCATTATGCTATGATTCTACAAGAAAGATAATGGGTGTCTATCCTGGTTTTACTAAATGGCTAAGTAGTAGAACTAATAAAGCACAAGATGATATATTCAATATCTCTGCAGTTTATGTAGATGACATGATAAAACAAGAGATAGAAGGTTTTATTAAGACAAGTAAGGTTAAACTATGGCCAATATATTGTGACGAATTTATCTTTACTAAAATACTTACAGGTGATAAGAGTGATAATATAAGTTCAGTAGTACAGGTTGTTAAACAAACTAAAACTGGTAAAACTAGAACAACAAGAGTAAGTGATAACAAAGCTGCTCAAATACTAAAAGAGTTTAAGTCTATACATAGAAGAATGTCTGCAGTATATCTTTTTGACGATGATTACAAACAAGATATATGTACAATTATCAAAAAGGTAATGAAGATTGACACTCCTATCGTAGACCTTAAATTAAAACTAGAACAAAACATAAAGCTTATGTTATTACATACTGCAACAATACCTGATGCTATACAAACAATCATGTTTGCTGCAGTTAAAGAAGATGCTAAAATTGCAATAGGACAATATGAAGGCCTATTAGACAAAGATGATATACTAGAAAATACAACTCACATCGCAAAAAATTATATTCCAAAAAGCATGGACCCTTTCGCAAATGACGAGACAAATACACTTTTCTGAATATAATATACATGGAACTATTCCCGTTTATAAAAGTATTCTTTTCAAAACCTAAAGAATATGAAAAGCTAAAATCATACGATAAGACTCGTAATAAATTTATGCTACAACGCTTCATGGCTATACGATATCCTGAAGCGGCACAGGCATTTAATATTAATAAAATAAACCCGCTAGGGGTAATAGATAGCTGGCATAAAGTTGCAGTTCAATTTAAAAGAGTACCTGGTTGGATTTATACAAGAGTCAGAAAGAAAAAGAAAGTTAAAGAATCTAAAACATTTGAACCATCAGATGATACGATTAAGTATTATATGCAATTAAATGAAATAGGTAATAGAGAATATAAAGAGGCATTAAAAATCAATAAAAAAAATATCTTAGAAGAATTAAAGAAAATAGAAAATCAGATAAACGTATTATAAATATATAAACAATGGAAGATATAGATTTTGATAATATGAGCTTTGCTGATTTACCTCTTGTTATAGATATGACTTTATATAAGAATAATTATTACGATAATATAATTATAAGTCAATTAAAAAGAAATAGTAGATTCATAAGATTTCCAGGTAATAGCGGATTTGTAGTTTCTGCAAATGAATTTAAAGATATTTTAACAAGTAGATTTCCTGAACAGCTTAAACAAATAACTCCTAATCCCACGTCCTATGAATTAAAAAAGGGTGCAACGAGTATATTCTTCATAAATGACCTATTAACAAATCTTAAGAATTTAAAATTTGTAAAGATTAGTGTATCAAATGAAAAAGAATATTCTAGAAGAGTTAAGATGGATGATGATTCAAAGAATGATGCAATTGTATTTGATTTTAAAGTAATTCATTCTGTAATAGATTTTACAAAGTATATTAAAGGTAGTAAATTTAAAATACTAAATGACTTTTTATTAAAATCAAAAATAATAAATAAAGAATTATTCAGAAACGGGCCACCATTTATTCAAGTTAAGTCTACTGAATTAATGGATAAAATAGCTATTTTTGAAGATACTTATTCATCAAAGGACAAATACCAATTCATAGTAGATATATTCTTTACACTGGTCGATGCTAAAATCGAAGAAGATAATTGTGATATATTAATAATTACAGATTATCCAGAATAAAACCAAGCGATATATAATATAGTTTAAAATTAAATGTTATTATATCAAATGAAACAGTTTATCGATAGTATGGGTGAAGTTGTAGGTTTAGTACTACTATCCGCGTTTGGTTTTATTGCAGCCAAGTTTTCTAAAACTATTAAGAAAAAGTTAAAACAAAGAGAATTTGAAAAAAACGTTGCCAAGTCAGTAGAACTTAAATTTGCATTAGCTGAATTAAAGGGCATACTTGGAGCAGATAGGGCAATGGTGTTGCAATTCCATAATGGAGGAAGAAAGTTAGGCCCTGATAATTTCTATGAATATTTTATGACAATGGTAGTTGAAGTATGTTCACCTGGCTGGTCATCAGAAATTGCTAATTTCCAAAAAATACCACTATCAACTTATGCAGAATCTGTTGCACATCTAATGAAAAGCCCTTATGATTGGTTTATGGTTGGGTTAGAAACAAATAAAAAAGCAGATGTGCATTTTAAAGATATTGGATTAGAAACTGTACCATATCAATATAACATGCGCTCAATGATGGAAATAAAACTAGTTGACGAAGAAGGATATGTTACAGGAAAAGCTTTATTTTGTTGGGATGAAGATTTAGGTAGAAAAGATATTCTAGGTAAAGGTGATGCTGAGCTTGCCTTAAAAACGTTCAGAGAAAACTTAAAAAAGAATTTATACTAAAATGGCAAAAAAGAAACAAGGATTCCTTTCACAGATGTTAAGTAGTGAAGGAAAAATTTCAAGCAAAAGATTCGTTACATTTATATGTTTATTTTTTATGATTGTTGGATACATTGCAAATCTATTCTGGGACTTTGAAGTTACAGGAGCAATGTTTGAATCTCTACAATGGATAGTAATGGCAGGTCTAGGATTTACAGCATCTGAAAATTTTGCACCGGGTAAAAACTCCTCAGGAACTATAGGATTTGGCGGAGATGAAGAAGAAACTGAAGAATAAATAATAAATGGCAGTAGAACAAACAACAAATGGATATTACACATTAGGTGCAGTAGGTGATTCAATTATAATTAAGCTAGTAAGTGCTTATAAGAATGTTGAATCAATTACTGGATTTAGTGATGTAACGGTTGGGGAAACTACAGACTCTGATATTCTTAAAGAATTTAGATGGGGTACTGATGGTGAAAATTTCTCTGAATTTATTACACTGACAAATTTAAACTTAGGCGCATTAACATTAGATTCATCCAAAGACTTTTGGATTGAATACAGATATAGTGTACAATCACTATCAACTGGTAATATCTTTCAATTTAACTCAATTGCACTTGAAGTAGTTGAAGTAACAGGAACTATTCAAGAAGCATTTTTAGAAAACTATCAAGGAAGTGGAGGTACTACGCCTGTATTAGACCCTTATGCTGACCAATCCTCATCACAAGCAGGAGGAGGAACAGGAACTCCTTCAGGTTTAATAATTTCTGAATGTGATAAAGACGATTATTATAATCCTTATGCTACAGGTAGTGCAAATAATATGTACTTACAATTAAGTAATATGGTTAGTGATATATTTGGCCATAAAGTTAAGTACTATAGGGTAGCTGGTGATATGAGAGCACAGGATGTTATATTAAAAGAATATTCTCTTTATAATATAAAAGGAATGAAAGAAATTAATATAGTAGTTCCTGATAATGAATTCCCAACAAGAGCAGCAGGCTTTAATGTATTTGGAATGGAATGGGAGGACTTTGAGGTTCATATAACAAAATATGAATATCAATCTGCATTTGGAAAAGGTACTCGACCTAGAGTAAGAGACTATTTATATTTTCCTATAATTGATACAATGTGGGAAGTTAACGCCATAGCTCTTGCTGATGAATTTAATATGCAATCTACTTATTATAGAGTAATGCTTACTAAATACCAAAAAAGAGCGAGTATTGATGAAATTACAATTTCTGAAGGAGGTTCTTCTGGATTGAGTATAGACCAAAAATCAGAGCTTGATACTTTGGTAACTACGATAGATGAAGTAATTAATGTAGATAAAGGAAAAGACTACGAAACACAGGAACAGGAATTTGACCAAGTTACACATCCTAAACAATTTGATACAATAGGCGCAGGTAAATATGATTTTGTAAGAAGTGAACTAGATAAAAAGGTTAAGATTGTTGATTACAAAATAAATAATAACTGGACTATTGTAAGTAAAAACTATTATGCACTTAATGAAATTAATACGGTAAATCCAAATGGTATATTATCAATTTTTTATAAAAAGAAAATAAATATATCAGCAACTGATAATAGAGCATTTACATTTTGGTTTAAGTCAAAATTAAAACCTCTAAAAAATCAATTCTTTAATAAGTATATTACATTAACAGCACTATCTAATTCAAATGGAAATTTACAAATAACATTTGATACTGAAATTCCTACTAAATATATTTCAGTAGGAGATAGAATACAAATTTCAGGAACTACTGATTATGATAGCGGTTTACATATAGTAAAAGAAATTACAACAGGGCAAGAGGTAATTTTAGAAACAGCTTATATTGGAAGTGCAATGAGTGGAGGTAAAGCTCGTATTAAAGAAGAAGCACATGTATTATATGGAAGACATAGAAATAATCCTGATACAAATAAAGGATTTGATGTTAAAGTTTATAATGGATTTGTAATAATTAAAATTAATAATACGGAACATGTATTTAATTTAGAAAGTAAACTAGAACAATGGGATAGCGATAGTACAGATAGTGCATATAGTTGGTATGGTGCAACAATTAATTTAAATCATGAATTTTCTCAATTAGGAGTTTATATTTATCAATTAAATAAAACTGCTAATGTTAATAATCCACAATCACAGGATACTGGTCTTAAATTAATATATGATAGTACTATAACAATAACCCCTGCTGCTATAGCAACTGATGACGTTTGGATGTTGGTTAATGCACCTGTTCATTTTACTAACTTAAGAATATTTAGTAGATGTATAGAAGAAGAACAGCATGGACTTGTATTAAATCAATACGTAGTACGAGAATCTCAATATGCATTATTAGTTGATAATGCAATTCCAAGTGTTAAGTTAATGAAGCTGAGTAATTCTAGATAATTTTCACAGGCCGATATATAGTAATATAGTATAATAATACATTACAATGGCAAAGAAAGACATACTTAGGGAAAGTTTAGATGATTTAATTGGCGATGATAATTTAATGCCTCTTACTACAGATGATACTGAGGGGTTACCACCAATGAAACCTGTTCAAGATAGAGACTATGTTTCTATGAAATCAAATGCTCAGGCAAAGGCTACAAAGACTATTGATAGTCTAATGAGATTTTATTTAAGTCAAGAAATAATTGAAGACGAAGAATATATCCGAGCTAAAAAGAGAATTGATGAAATGACATTAAGCTCTTTAATATTCCAATTAGAGGCGGGTGAAAAAGCACTGGTAACTTTATTAGAAACAATTGACAGTGGAGAACTTGCACCAAGAATGTTTGAAGTTCTTGCAACTTTACAAAAATCTATGTTAGATATTATCAAAAGCCAGACTATGTATTTAATGGCTGCAGAAGAAGGTACTAAAAGAATTGCAAGAGACATAGATATTTATACAGATAAATCAAATAAAAAATTAACAACTGGTCAAAATCAATCAGGTAATGTTGTCAGAGGAACTAAAGACTTAATGAGAGGAATCCAAGATGATATAAACCCAGATGAAATAGAAGATATAGAACCAGTAGATTAAGATTATGAGTGAATCATGGCTTCCATCGGAATCAAGTGCCAATTCTGCATCATCAGAAAGAATTGTTTGGTCAACTGAAAGAGTACAATCTTTAATAGTTGCACTTGATGAAGGGTATAAACCTAAGGGTGGAACTCCATTCTATGACGGTAATCCAAATTTAAGAAAAGGAAACGCAGTATTTGAATATACAGATAATGAAGTAGAAGAAATAAGAAAATGCGCTAGAGACATTGTATATTTTGCTAATAATTATGCAACTGTAATGACAGATAAAGGTCTACAGACAATTGTATTAAGAGATTATCAAGAAGAAATGCTTAGATGCTATGTAGATAATAGATTTTCTATAGTTCTTGCAAGCCGTCAAATTGGTAAAACAATATGTTCATCTATTTTTATTGCCTGGTATTTATTATTTAATATAGATAAAACTGCACTTATACTTGCAAATAAAGGAGCAACCACAAAGGAAATTATCGACAAGGCTAAAGTTATTCTTGAGAATGTTCCGTTTTTCTTAAAGCCTGGTATTCTTAAGTATGATGTAATGAATATGAAATTCGATAATGGATGTCGTATGGTTGGTCAATCTACAACAGGTAAAGCAGGTATTGGTTTTACAATTCATTTATTATTCTTAGATGAGTTTGCCCATATTCACCATACATTTGTAGATAGCTTTTACGAAAACGTTTATCCTACGCTATCTTCATCTGCAGTTTCTAGAATTATTATAACCAGCACACCGAATGGGTTTAATAAGTTCTATGAGATATATGCGTCTGCAGACGCAGGTCTGAATGAATTTTCAGCATTTAAAGTAGACTGGTGGCAAGTACCGGGAAGAGATGAGGCATGGAAAGAACAGGAAATAAACAACCTAGGAGGAGAAGAGGCATTTAATAGACAATACGGTAATCAATTTATGGCAACATCTAGTTTATTACTAGAAGCAACAACAGTCAAGAGATTACAAAAGCAAAAGAAAGACTTTGTTCATCATGATTTTGAAGAATTTGACAATATACAATATGATACTGAAAAAACATTAAGATGGGCTCCAGATTTTGAAACAGAAGATATTAAAGATACGGATAAATTTTGGTTATTTAGTGTAGACATAGCAGAAGGAAACGGTGGAGACTATTCTGTAATAAATATGTTTGAAGTTATTCCAATGGAAACAAAACACATGGAACTTGTTACGGCACCTGGCGCACTATATGATTTTTTCAAGTTAAAACAGATTGCAGTATTTTCGGATAATGAGGCTAGTATTGAAGATTTTGCAAAAGTATTATATACGCTAGGATTTGATTTATTTTATGGTGAAAATGTAAAAATGGTAATTGAATGGAATACATACGGTGCAGCACTAATAAAATACCTGCAAACTATATTCCCTCAAAGAAATGAATTCGATGAAGAAACAATAGTTAAATTTAAGCATAGACATGATGCTAAGAAATTAAACTATGGATTAAAGATAAAAAAAGATAATAAAGCCATTTTTTGCCAAAACTTTAAGAAATATATAGAACATAGAAGATTCGAGGCATTAGATGAAGGAACTGTTAAGGAAATCTCAACTTTTGGAACTCTTCCTAGTGGTAGTTATGGAGGTCAAATGGGAAATGATGATTTGGCAATGACATGTATAAATGCAACAGAATTTATGAACACTGTAGATTATGCAGATTATGTCGAGGAGCTTTTAGATAGAATAGACCCAGGGATACACAAGAAAATGGAAGATGTATTATATAAAGATAAAGATTTAGGAGAGGGTAATCTACATTACGACATTTACGACTTGTTATAGGGATATATAATCCAAATAAAAAGACAAAAAATATAATATAGAAAAATGGCATTATCACCACAACTATTACAATTTAAATCTAGCGGTGTTTATCGTTTAGAGTTTGATAAAAGTCAAACAGTTAATATTCCTGCAGAGACTATACGTCTTGTTGTAGGTTTTTCTAAAAAAGGACCTTTTAACACTCCTGTTTTTGTACCTGACTCAGCATTCTTTACTGAAGTTTACGGTGGAACTGATAAATCTTTAGAAAGATTAGGAAGTTACTTTCACAGAAGTTGTTTAACTTGTCTAGAAAGAGGACCAATTTTAGCACTTAACTTATTGAGAACAAAAAGAACCGATGACGCAACCGGAGAAGCTGATAAGATAGAATATCAAGCATTTTCGACATCTGCAACATACGGAAACCCACAAAAGAAAACAGATGTTTACTCAGACTTCTTTAACAGAGATAAATTCTGGTTCCCAGAAGCAGCATCATTTATAGATAATATAACTAGTGCAAATACTGAATTACTTCAGCTTACTAACATTAAGCAAGACCCAATTTCAGTAGTTGTAGTAAAATCTAAAAATGCATCTGACTTTAATATAACAGCAACAGACTGGTATGGAAAAGGAAATGTACCTGAGTACATTGTAGGAGAAGATTACATAAGCGATTATTTCGTTGATGTATACGTTATTAAAGGAGACTGGACTAATTACGAAAATTTAGCAATTGACCCAATCTTTGGAGAATATTTCGATGCAGTAAAAGGTATTCTTAAAGGAGGAACTAAAGTAGTACCAAGTGCTGCAAATATTTCCAAGTTTGAAGAATTCTTAAATCTTGATGCAGTAAACCACATGGCAACATATACTGGAACACTTGTACCAGATTTCGTTGATTTATCAGGTAACAATATGTTTATTCAAGATTTAATTAACGCAGAAACTAGTAAAACTGGTTTATTCTGTGCAATTAGAAAAGAAGTATTTGACCTTGGAAAACAAATATCTGGAGTAAGAACCGTAACTGGAACTGTTGATGGTGCTAGTGAAACGGTATCTGGAGTTGATTTAATTGGTCATAACCTTGAAGTTTACACAAATAATAATAATACATTCCAAAACTTAGATTTCATATCATATAGTTTACCAGTACAGGATAATTTATTCTATACGCCAATTGACTTAGATGATACTATGACAAGAATTGACTGGAGTACAGGTAATTCTGGATTAGTTGGAGCTGTTGCAACGACTAATACATTAGCATCTTCAATTGGAGGATATACTGCTTCATTCCCAGATTCAGTTGTACCAGCTGATTACCAATATGGTTCTGGTGCAGTTAACTATACAATAAGATTAGATATAACACATACTGATTTTGAATTATTTGGAAACGGAGCATTTAAAGCAAACACACCTGGTGGTTCTGGAGACAGAGCAGTAGGTACTTATATGTTAATGGACAAATGGACTGGTTCAGCATGGACTGAAGAATATTTAGTTCCAGTTGTATCCGTAGTTCAAACAAGTTCTTATGTATTTATTGGACTTGCAGTAGAAGCTGCAGGTTACATACCTAAAACATCAGCTGCAACTGGATATGATGGAGACCTTATATTCCATACTGGTCTTCACCAAGCATCAGAAGCTGGTTTCTTTGATTTTGAAGGTTCACCAACTCTAGCACTAGGATTCCCTAATGCAACAAATGCAGGATTCCATGCATCAGTTGGTAGTACATTCTATAGAGACTATAAAGCAGGTGTAATCACAACTGGAGATAAAGTTATTCAAAACTCTGGTAGTACAACACAATTCTTGAAATTTAAAGACTTCTATGCAGACAGTGTAAAAACTGCAGATGGTGGAAGTGGAACATCAATACTACAATCTGGTAGTAATGCATCATACTTTAATGTACCAACAGTAATACTTTCCGCATTTAGTGATTCTAACCTTTCAACAATAGCAACAATGTTAGATACATCTACAACTAATTACGAGCTTGCAGATGGTTCTACACATACCCCTGCTACTTTACCAGTTGTTTCATTAGCTGGTTCATTAAATACAACAATTACAGTTGCAACAGTAATTAGTTCAACTCAAATTGAAGTAGCTAATACATCAGCTGCTACTGGAAATTCAATATCAGTAGGAGATAGCATAGTTGCTGCATCTACTGGACCTGATGGAGAATCTAGACTTACTAAAGTTAAATCTATAATTTATAAATCTGGAACTTCTGGTACTAAAGTAGTTAAAACTGATTTCCCAATGAAGCAATACGTTTCAGCTGGCGTAACAACAGTTGAAGTTTATGAGCCGCTTGAAGATAATATTAAATACTATAAAGCATTTGCTTTAAAAGGATTTACATTAGGAAGTTACCATTTACCTAACGGTACTCAAGGTCAACAAACTAATATCTTACAAGATACATTAAGTGGAAGTACAGCTCTACATAAAGCATTAATTGATAAAGATTCAATTACATACAGATATATTGTAGATACATTTGGACTTGGTATTCAATCACAGTCTAAATCTACTTTAACATTCCTTGCTAAACAAAGACAAAATGTATTAGCAATATTAAATGCACCTTCAATGAGAGACTTTACTAAGTCTACTGACCCATCATTTAAAGATGTTCTTGGAAGTTTAAGTTCAAACTTCATCGCAACTGGTGGAGATTTAACTAAGAATCCTTCTTTAGTATATGGATTACCAAGTATCGCAAATGGTGCTAATTACGGTGCATTCTATTCTCCTTACATTAATGTAAGAGATGGAGGTAAAACAATCAGTGTACCACCTGCTGCTTATGTATCAAATAACTATATTGATAAATATGCAACTGACCTACCTTGGTCAATTGTAGCAGGACCAAAAAGAGGTATAATTGGTGGAAGAGGAGTAATTGGTTTAGAGAAAAACTATGACAGAGATGACAGAGACCAACTCGAACCATTCGGACTTAACCCAATTGTATTCCAAAGAGGTGCTGGATTAATGATTGCTGGTAATAAAACTGCGCAACAATCAATTAAGTCTGCATTATCAAGTGCACACGTAAGAGAAGTACTTATCTATATTGAAGATGGTATTGCTGAAATCTTGAAAGCTTACAGATTTGAGTTTAACACAGTTCAAACTAGATTAGAAATAAAAACACTGTCAGATAATTTCATGGCACAAGTACAAGCAGATAATGGAGTATACGACTTCCGAAATGTAATGGATTCGTCGAATAACACCACTGATGTAATTGATGCAAATATGGGAATACTTGATACATTCGTAGAACCAGTAAAAGGTCTAGAAATCTTAGTACACAGAACAACTGTACTTAAGACTGGAGCAATTGCAACTGGACAGTACGTATAATAAGAAATCTTAGTCTCTGAGCCTAAAAGCTCAGAGACATATAGATATATAAATTATAGAAATAAAAAATATATAAAACACAATGGCTGGATTACCACATTTCAATTCTTCAACTGCTTCCACTAGCTTATATGAGCCAGTACAAGGTAGCTTATTTGAAGTAACTATACTTCCAAAAAACGTAGACGCAGGCTTGATAATGGAGCATGTAACTGGAATTTCTGGATTAGGAGGAGTTAACCCTACAGTAGATGCTACATCACAAAAATACAAGTTCGCGGATAGAAGTTATGCTACTATGCCAGGAGCTACAACAATTGACGTAACAATTAGTTTCACTCTTAATTTAAATGATTCAAATCAAGTTTACGTATACAAAACACTTAGAGATTGGTATAAATTAGTATATGACCCAGAAACTGGTGAAATGGGACTTAAGAAAGATTATGTCGGTACTGTTATTATAGTACAATACAACAGAGCTGGTGATATCTTTAGAAAACTTACATTATTAGATGTATTCCCAACTGGAAGTCCTGCACCATTTGACGCATTATCTTATGACGCTAATGACCCAATGCCAATGGATTACACAATCAGATGTGACCACTGGACTGAAGAATTAACATAAAATTTTATAATACAAACTCGCTACTTATATTAAAGCCTCACTTTGTGAGGCTTTTTTAGGATTTATACCGATATATACTATAATACTACAAAAATATAAGAGTATAATAACATGATTACTAAAGAATCACTAACAGAAAAGATTCAAGTGCTATTATCTAAAAATGATTTAGAAGAATTAAATCATATAATTGTAAGAAAAGCACTCGAAAGAAAAAAAAGGCCAGTTCCTTTATCTGCATACGTTAGGGAGTTGGTTAAAAAAGAAATAGAATGTAATACAGAAGAACAAACATCTTTTGTAAAACAGGCTGCTGATAAAGCATTTAAATCAGAAAAACTAAATAAAATAGAAAATGGCTAAACAAAACAAAAAAGATTCACATAATCTTACAGAAGACGAAATTGCAAAGGCGCTAGCGGCTAGAGAAGCTGAAGGTGGAGCATTTGAAGATAATGTAAAAGAAGCTGAAGTAATAGAAGACCCGTATTTAAAGTCAGCTGAAGAATTGGAAGCAAAAACAGGTAAGAAAACTTTAGGTAAAGTTAAGACTGGTACTACTACAATGGACGGTGTAAGTTCAGATGAAGTACTTGGTTGGCATGACTTCCCAGTAACTGGATTACCATCTAAAGGTAAATTTTACCCAGTAGGTACTCATTTTATGCTACGTCCAGCAAAGACTGCTGAAATAAGACACTTCTCTACATTAGAAGAGAATGATATATTTGACGTAGATGATAAATTAAATCATATTTTACAAAACTGTGTTAAAGTAAGAGCAGATAAGAAAGTATTAAGCTGGAAAGATATCATAGAAGAAGATAGAGTATTTGTTATATTAGCTATTAGAGACTTAACATTTAAAGAACCAGAAAATAAATTAATGGTTAAGAAAAGATGTGGAGATTGTAATGAAGAAAATTCTATTGAAGTTGCAAGTAAAAACTTTTCATTAAATGAAGTACCAGCTGATATTGAAAAATATTATAATCCACAGAAAAGATGCTATGTTATTCAAACTAAATCTCTAGGTGAAATTACAATGAGACCTCCTACAATTGGAGTTATGCAAGTAATTACTAAATACATTAGAGCAAAAGAACGTGAACAAGGAGCTTGGGATAAAGCATGGATTCAAATTCTACCATATATTCACCAAGAATGGAGAGGTTTTAACGATAAAGCTATCTTTGATGGTGAAGTTGATTTTAAAGGTTGGGACGAAAAAAAATATACTGTTCACTATAGACTAGCAGAAAAGCTAAGAATTGGTGTTCAGCAAAATATGCAGGTTAGTTGCCACGCTTGCGGTGCCGGAGTCACCGCCCCGGTTGACTTTCCGGAAGGAATCAAAAGTCTTTTCGTTATTTCAGATATCTCTGGAGAACTACTTTAAGACCAAATTTTACCTTTATCATCACTTACATTTACAACCGAGTGAAATTGAAAATTTGCCCTTTTATGAACTACAATATACGATAGATAATCTAGTAGAACATCTTAAGAAAGAGAAGGAATCTCATGATGATGAGAAAGGCTCATATAGCACAGATAAGATGACTAGTGATATGAATAGAAACATGTCAGCAATGAGTAAAAACTCAGGAACTAGTTCATCTTCAATGCCAAAAATGCCTTCCATAAGCGGAGCTCCTAAAATGCCAAGTGCACCTAGCTTAAGAATGCCGAAACTATAAAAAAAGACTAGAATTACTAAATGGCTGCATTTTCTTTTTTAAGCCCATTTGACAAACTTCAGGAAGAGCACCAGGAAGCAATGCTAGAATCTGTGCTGGAAATCCAGGACAGTGTTAACGTAGGAGGACATATAACAAACCTGTTAACAAACATGGATGGCCGACTGGCCGACCTTGTTACTATCAATTCCGCAATTCTTATGCAATTAGGTGGTGCGGCGCCTAAATTAATTTCAGACAGCGCATCAGTAACTAAAGCCGTCACTGACGGCGATGGGTTAGGCGCATCTGTAG
>TARA_R110001592_G_scaffold7953_3_pt1 | contig 14926 bp, 4 predicted proteins | sample TARA_R110001592 | Tara Oceans TARA_R110001592 (sample SAMEA4398387) | marine metagenome | biome: Polar Biome; feature: [SRF] surface water layer (ENVO:00010504); material: water (ENVO:00002006), including particulate matter (ENVO:01000060) such as... | depth 5 m
GTGCTAGTGACCTAGAAGGTGCCGCAGAAGTTGAAGTAGAAAACACCATGAAACCAGCCAAGCCGATGGTACCAACTGCCGGTAAACGTACAGGCAAGCAAGATAGTATTAGTACAATTTTAACAGCATTAATAACCAAAGAACCGTATGTATCACATGCAACAGCAGATCCAATAGCAGAATCTGAAAAACAACCTGCCCCTTCAACAGAAATAGATGAAGCATTACCGCCAGCAACAAGTGAACCTGGTAAAGGAACATGTGATGATGTATGTACACCTGCAGGAGTTGAGAAAGGTGCAAAAACAGTTGATAAAGATGGTAACCCTATTGCTGGTATAAGTGATGCAGTTTCTACAGCCACAGGCACAGTAAATGATGGGCTAGGCGTAGCAAACGACGTGTTAGATGCCGCACAAGACCCAGCCGCGGCCGCACAAGCCTTGCTTAGTGGTACTCCAGTATATGATCAAGTATTAGGTATTTTTAATAATTTTGCATCTATGGATGCTACAAAACTATTAGAACTTGCGGGAATGGGCTCGGTGATTGCGGGTATAAAAGCCGCACTACCACCTATAAGATTTCCAACATCAAATGCATTGATGACAAAAATAATTGGCTTACAAAAAGAACTGTCGGCATTACAGGCACAAATGGAAGCATTTGGTATGGATGCGTTAGGGTTTGATTTAGATATGATGTCAGCAGAAATGAAAAATATGAAAGGCTTAATAAACGATGCGATAGCAACTGCCACTGACGCTCAAGACTTAGTAAACAGATTAAAGAAACATGGTATAGAAATGCCAGTTGATGGAGAAAGTATTTTTCAAGATGCTAACGGTAATAAATTAGTAGACTTTAGTGGAGGCATAGGACCTGTCGGTGCTACTCTAGGACTTGTTGGTGATATGAACAAAGTTTATAGCACAATATCGTCAGACATAGAAGTACCACTGCATGACCATGGTAAACTAGCACTTACTAGTTTTGCACAAAGTATTGGGACCGAAGCATTTGCAAACAGTAGACTCAGAAATTATGTAAACGACCCAAGTAAGCATAATTTAGTAGGTAGAGAAATGCAAAAATGGGTACTAGATAAACCAGGCGGAACAATAGACCCTGTTTTACAAGGCAGAAGGCTGTACGAATCTCTATTATATCAATCACCGGACGAATTAGAATTAGACTTTGGCGATATGCCAGACGGCGGTGTTGCTTGGATTGATTTGGCAGAAATGATCAAAACACAAAAAGAAGAATTTTATGTCAAGAAAACTTCTGTTGATGGACCTGCAGACACTTAAGATTTATAACTATTAAGTTTTTCAGTAAGTTCGTTTATTCTTTTATAAGCATTATATTTTTGAACTTGCTCACTAGCAACTTCCTGCTCAAGAATCTTAACCCTACTTTCTAAATTTAATGCCATTTTTCTGTAAACTTCTGCTTCTGTATGTTCATGATTGGGCATACATATATTTACATAACTTATGCAAATATGTATAGAATATAGGTAAAAAGGGCAGTCACCTGCCCTTTGTTTAGCCGGACACCAATCTCCGCATTTCTGCAAACTCTGGTGGTACAACTTTAGAGTTGTATCGAAAATTACCAACAAGATTGATTGTGTTAAACAAGCAATACTTTTTAGTAATGGAATCGTAGATTCCAAAGGTAACATATCGTTTTTTAGATTCGTAAATCTTAATAAAACTTTTACCTTCTCTCCGATTACGTTCCTCTGCAAGTGTCCAAATATCATTGAACACACTGGTAAGGTGACGCATTTCGAAGCCCTCTTTTCAATTTTAGGGAGTAACAACGAATGTTACTAGTGTCACACAATTACTGTGCTTATGTGTATTTAAGCATATTACATACTGGTTGTCAACCTTTTTGGGAAAATAAAACCCATTATATTGATTGTGATAAATAACAGTATGGCTAGGTTAATAGGATTCAGTACAATAGATAAAGCAAAAGCACCTTTTAGTGTAATAGGCAAAGATTGTGTATTACGTGATTTGAAGAATGAATTATACACTAAAAAAGGCGAACGCCCAATGAGACCAAATTTTGGCTCTATTATTTGGGACTTACTGATGGACCCGGCAACTGGACAAGTTGAAAAACTTGCCAAAGAAGATATACAACGAATTTTAAACAGAGACCCAAGGGTACAAGAGAAAGAAGTTAAGGTACTTGTTCTAGATAATTCTATAAGTGCCGAAGTTATAATAGACGTGATACCGTTTAATTCCGTCGAAACATTATACTTGACTTACACTCAGCAAATTGAAGAAGGTATTAGTTAATGGCTAAAAGTAGACAAAATAATTTATTTGCCGCTGAAGACTGGAAGATAGCCTACAAAGCATACAGCGAAGTAAACTATCAAGCATATGACTTTGATACTATGCGTGGAGCAATGGTTGATTACGTCAGAACAAATTTTCCAGAAAACTTTAATGATTATATAGAAAGTTCAGAATTTATTGCTATCATAGAACTGTTAGCATATCTTTCACAATCATTAGCATTTAGAATGGACATCAATACTAGAGAGAACTTTTTAGAAACAGCAGAAAGAAAAGACTCAGTGTTCAAACTTGCAAGGATGCTAGGATATAATCCTAAAAGAAATATTCCAGCAAGTGGCTTAATGAAAGTTACTAGTGTAAAAACATCAGAAGAGCTTATAGACAGTAACGGTGTTAATCTTAGTAACAAAATAATTTTTTGGGATGATGCAAACAACTCAAATAACTATGAGCAATTTATTACAGTACTAAATTCTTCGATGAGCACAACTAACAGATTTTCATCACCAATTAAATCAGGTAGTATTAATAATATAAAAACAGAACTGTATCAATTAAACACACCTACTAACTCTCCTATTACTTACAACAACGGTGTAAGCATAGGCGGTGGAACAAAACAAATTAACATAGTTAATCCAGAGTTCAAAGATAACAGCCATTTCTATGAAAGGCATCCAGATCCTTCAAACTCGTTTAACCTAATATACAGAAATGATGGCAAAGGTAACAGCAGTAATGATACTGGCTTCTTTGTGATGTTTAGGCAAGGACAACTACAGTTTACAGACTTTAACTTTACAACACCAGTAGAAAGCAGAGTACAAGATATTACTGTCTCAAATATTAACGAGTCTGATGTTTACTTACAGGAAGTAAATACAGGTGGACGAGTATTAAATAAATGGACAAAGATTCCAAACACAGTTGGACAAACATTAAACTACAACAGTCAAAGTTTAAACACTAGAAATTTATATAGTGTAGAAAACATAGGCGATAGCAACGGCATAAGATTACGTTTCCCAGATGGAGAATTTGGAAACGTCCCTACAGGAATTTATAGAGCATGGTATAGATCAAGTGATCCTTCTAGATATACTATAAGTCCGGAAGAAGCAAGAAACTTATCTATAGTAGTTCCTTATGTTAATGCCGCAGGTAAAGAACAAAAATTAACAGTAACATATAGTCTACAATACAAGATAGGCAATAGTTCACCAGCAGAAAGTTTAGCGGCAATCAAAGACAGAGCTCCTAAAACTTTTTACACACAAAATAGAATGGTGTCTGCACAGGACTATAATGTATTCCCAGAAACACAAAGTGGTAATATTACAAAAGTAAAATCTATTAATAGAACACATTCAGGACATAGTCGTTATATTGATATAAACGACCCTACCGGCACATATCATAATATAGATACGTTTGCCGATGATGCATTTATATATTCTAACAATTCTAATCATACACAAGATGTTATTGTTAACGATTCTACTACTGCATTAGAAGTTGTTTCAAGCATTATTCCTAATGCACTTAAAGATAGAAAAGTTAATAATTTTGTTTACTACAGAATGAGGAATGCATGGACAAATCCTACAACGGGTGGTGCGTATGCTAACTTTAGATATGAGACACAAAATCAAATAGTCTGGAATCCTTTACCATTAACAAGTACAAGTAAATCAGGATATATCAGTGAGCAGTTTACAGACGGAAATAGAAACGTTTTAGTTAATACACTATCATCTACTTCAATGTTTAAAGAAAACACATTCTTAAAATTTGTTAACCCAGCAGACAGCATAGGTGGTTACAAATGGGTAAGAATTGTAAACATTGAGAATAACGGTGCCTTAAGTGCAGGATTAAGTACAAGTATTGGACCAATAACACTTAGTGAAGAAGTAAACTCTCTTTGGGAAGTAAGAGAAGTTATTATATCCATGAGAAAATTATTCTCTACAGGTGAGATAAGTGGTGCAAGTGGCTTCGAAACCGCCATAAAGAATAGAGAAACATTTGGCATAGGGTATAACTTACTAACAGATAGTTGGTATAAAATACCAAGCACAGAACTTACAACAGCAAGTAAAACAGGTTCATATAGTCTAAATTCTACTAATGCAGGCCCAAACAGTTGGGTTATACTTATGGAATATAGTGCTATTGATATTAATAACTACAAGTATAAAATGACGATTCGTGGCAACGAATATGTTGTACAAAGCGAATCAGACCTTAAATTTTACAATGTAAAATCTGTTAAAACATTAGGCAGTGATAACAAAAGTAATAAAGATACAATAATTATAACAAGTACAAATACTAAGCCTGGAAATTCTGAAACATTCGAATGGAGTGGCATTAAGTGGCAAAACACAGAAGTTGGTCTTGAAATAGAACCAATAGGACTTGCAATTAACATACCATTAAGAACAAGAGATACAAAAGCCACCGATGTTGATACACAATGGGTAAGTAACTTTGGTATAATGGAAAAATCCGGAACAACAGTTGCTGATCAAGTTGCATATAATAGATATGTTGAAGAAGCAGTTGTAACATTAAACACTTATCATCAAGTAGGTGGTATAACTAGTGAAACTAATGTTGTTATTGCTAATAACATGGGAACTATACAAAGTTTGCCAAGCAAGATTTCTATATCTTTTAACAATACTACATTTGGTAGTAATTTTGTTGATACGTCAGAAGCAATACCATACATTGTTTATAGACAAGTACCTAACGAAGGCTCACCAGGACAAGAGAAAATATTTAAAGCCAATGCACAGATTGTTACGGCTTCTGGTGTTTCAGGGACAGGATCGGGCACAGACGATACAGTCAAGTCTTGGGGAACTGACGGTACCGCACAAGATGGCTCACCTTCTTTGGGAAGACTATTTTTAAAATCCTATGATACTGTTACAGGTGTAGGAAGACTAGAATACACTAGAGTACAAAACGGCGATTATCATTTTTCAAGAGATGGAACAGCAAATCCTCCATACAGAGATAAACTCACTATTCATTATGAGAACAGCAAAGAAAAACTTGACCAACCTATAGAATGGGAAGTAGTTGATAGTTTTAAAGAAACAGACGGTTATACAGATAACAGAAAAGTTATTGTTGCACCGTTAGACACTGATAATGACTTAGTACCAGACAGGCCTATACAGTTCTTAGAATATGTAGATGCAACAGACTATGTGTTTTTCGAATACTACACCGACTTTGATGGTTACAAATATGATAAGCCATGCAGTGGAATTATACACGATTTTAGAAGAGAAGATTCTTTAAGTATTAATGATACAAGAGACACCGTGTCACCAACATCATATAAAAAAGATGTTAAATTAAGTACATCTAAATGGATAGTTGTTAAAAACAAAACTGTAGCATTACAATTTGAAAACTTAGTAAACAGCAAAGGATTAATTGTAACAACAGCAGATGATATGAAAACATATCAACTTACACCGTTAAGTACAGCAATTACACAAATTAAACTAAGTGAAACTACAGATTACTTTGTTAGAAATGGTAGAGGTAAAACACAAGATACTTCGGCACCATTTATGGCACCAGGAACAATACGTTGGAATCACGTTGCTCCAAGCGATGTGAGAATAGATCCAAGTATTAGTAACATAGTGGAAATGGTAGTACTGACAACTAGTTACCATACACAGGTTAAAGAGTGGCAAGTAAGGCCAGTAGGAACATTTCCTCTAGAGCCTACTAGTGATCAACTAGCAACAGAGTTTACAGAATTAAATCAGTATAAAAGTGCTAGTGATTCATTAGTATATAGAAGTGCTAAATTTAAATTACTCTTTGGACCAACAGCAGACGAAGTTAATCAGGCAAGATTTAAGATTATTAAGTTATCTGATCAGATAAGTGATAACGAATTGAAAGCAAGTGTTATTACTGCTATCAATACATATTTTGACGTATCCAATTGGGAGTTTGGTGAAAACTTTTACTTTACTGAACTAAGTTCTTACATCCATCAAAAATTAGGAAGCAACATAGGTAGCATTGTTATACTACCTAAAAATACAGCAGGTAAATTTGGTGAGATGTTCCAAATAAAAGCGGAGCCAAATGAACTGTTTGTTAGTACAGCAACAGTTAGCGATATTGAAATAGTAAGTAGATTAGACAACCAAACATTAGGATCATAGTAAATGTCTGAAAAGAAAATTTATCAAAAATTACCCGCGATACTTCAAACTACAGCGATTAAAAACTTCTTTGAAAGTACTGTCGAGCAGTTATTTAGTAAATCAAATGTAGAATCTATTCAAGGATATATTGGATCGCCTAGTAGTGACGATGTCAATGTATCAGGTAAGTTTCTATTAGAACCTACAACAGTTAAAAAGTTTTATGGGTTAACTCCAGCAGTTAACACACTTAATACTACAACAGGTAAAAGTGAAAATTTATTTTTCTATGATGAGCTAGTAGAAACTTTAGACACCTACGGTGTTAATACAAAAAATCATAATAAGATGTTTTCAGAAAAGTTTGCATCATTTTTGCCTCCAGTAGACATTGACAAATTTACAAACTATCAAGAATACTACTGGTATCCAAAAGGCCCATCATCAATATCTATTACAGGTAGTGTAACAAATTATATAGACATAGATAAAGATATTATAGGCAAAGCAACATTCACACCAGTTGGCGGAAAAGCATTTCGTAACGGTATGGTTGTTTCTTTCTCTGGAGATTATGTAATTCCAGCATCAAAACACAGCATAGAGTATATTATTCAAGGCGTTGGCACTAGTATCTTATTAACAAAAAAAGACATCAATTTAAGCTCTAGATATACATCAACGTTATACTCAAGTACCAATATTGATTTAACGTACAAGACAGCAGGCGCTATATACGATACAGTTACATATACTGCACCACAAACTGGTGATGCAATTACCTCAGATGTTGGTGCTCCAGAGCCGTATATCAAAGGCAGTAATGCACCTGGCATAAAAACAGAAATTAAAACAGTGAATGTTGGAACTTTAAATAGATATAACGGTACTACTACATTAAGCGATGGCACAACAACCGTAAGTGTTAATCATGCAAGTACACAACCGAGAAACATGGTAGAGCTTGTTACACAACTTAAAGCGGCAAGCGGATATAGTAGTTTAAAATTTACAATCGACGTTGCCGATAGAGCACCAGTGGATTATGTTGTACAAGAAAAAAATGCAGTAAATAAAAATGCGTGGAGCAGGATTAACTTTTGGTATCATAAAAATAATTTTATAGATGCAAGTGATTCTCTCCCTAGTAGATCGTTCCGAGCCAGCAGACCTATTATAGAATTTGATAAAGATTTAGAATTATACAATCACGGAACAGGCAAGAATATTGCTGACGTAGATGCTGTAGCATATAACTATTCATACAAAGATTTAGATGGCTGTCCTTCCACAACATTAATAGATGGTGTAAATCGATTAAATTACGATAGTATTATTTTTAACAATGAAGTAACTGCTATAGCAAAGTATGTCTATACACTTAGACAAGTAACTGGAAATCCAGTAATAGCAAGTAATGTTGGTTCTGGTGCAACATTTAATGTTACTCTCACAGGCAAAGGCAGAGATAGTACAATAAGTGCAATCACAGTTACTGACGGTGGCTCTGGGTATAGTTCAATACCAACTATAACAATTGGACATGCTAGTGGTAATGCATACGGATCAGGTGCTACTGCTACTGCAACTATTAGCGGTGGGGCAATTTCAGGTATAACTGTTACTAACGGTGGTAGCGGCTATTACAAAACAGGACAATATAGAATAGAACAAATAGGCGACCCAGATACTAATCCTGCAGGAAGCCTCGAAGGAAATGCATTATTTAAACCGTTAATAGCATCAACTAATCAAACAATAGCAATTAGGAGTGGCGAAACTCAAATAGGTAAAGAATTTAGATGGGACGGATTACAATGGTTAAATTGTCAAGAAAAAAGTTTACCTAATCAAGCACCTTTGTTTAACTTATATGATAGCAACGGTGTATCACTTGATGATGTAGCAGTATATCCAACTTCTACATTTAAAGGCAGTAAAATATTTGGTTACTGCACAGACGTGCCAACTGCAAATGCAACTAACATTAGCAAAAGCACAGTTAAAGATACAGAACTAGGAACAGAATTAGTGTACAAGCAATATAATGCACAAAGTGAAATATTATTTGAAAACTATATAGAAACTGAGGCTTTTAATTTTACACCATTTGGTAGTAATACAGCAACAGGTGTAACACTAGGAGCATCAAATACTGGTGGGCCATATTCTATAAACGGATACTATCCTCTTTATGCAAGAGAAACATTAGCACAGGCGGCCGGCACTGGAACAACACATGAACATGTATTCTTTGGGAAAACATTTTATATGCCAGATGGCTTAATTATGGGAACAACTCAGTTTCATGGAGACTACGACGGAACGCTAACATCAGCAGAAACTATAGCAAATACTACCACTGTTTCAGCGCCAATTACCACGAATTCTAGAACGATAAATACTAGTAATAATACACAATCTAGTGGTTCAGGCGGAAGTGGATCAGGTGGAAGTGGATCAGGCGGAGGATATGGATACTAATGGCTACAGTTAATTTCGTTGGCGCAACCAAGACAGTCGGCCCGTTTGCAATCGATGGATATTATCCACTATATGCAACGGAGACAGCATCTAATAAACATGACGGAGGTAATGGTACTTCGCATAAGCATGTTTTCTTTGGGCAAGACTTTTTTATGCCAAATGGGCTTACACATGGCTCTACACAATTCCACGGAAACTATGACGGTTCACTAACAGCAGAATATAATCAGTCTGCAATAACTAATAGTGCTTCTAATATCAAAGGGTATTATTATTACAAACTAGACAAAGCAGTACCAGAATATCATAATGCATGGAAGTTTATAGACGAGCCAAGTAATCAAAGAATATTTACAACCTATTCATTAACACAGATTGATATTGATGCAGGCATAACAGAATTTTATATAGGCTGTTATCCAGATGCTGACGCAACAAAAACATGTGGCTATGATGTTATAGTAAAAATTAATGCCAAAGAAGTAAAAACTTTTACATACGGTGCAACAAACAGAGAAGGATTTATAGACTTTGGCACAGCACAAATATTAACAGTTGGCGACTTTATTGAGATAACGGCTTCCTCTAAAAAAGGATTAATAAGTACTAAAGGTATTAGCAAATACGAACTACCTTTAAGTTGGGGACAAAATACAAATAACGAAGATATTTTAAACGTAAGTGCCCCAGAATATATTGGACAATTTAAAAGTCATATTGAAAATCAAAACGGTTTTACAGGCGAAGGCTTGGGTGCAAATAACTATCAAGACACATTAAAAGTTGCTGGTTTAGAAAAAGAAATTGTACAAACAAACCAAGACACATTACTAGGTGCTTACTTACTAGATGATCAACCAGGAAATTTAGTTGATGCATTAAGATTTAATGCAAACGAATATGTAAAATTTAAAAGCAGACTTAGGCATGAGATTGAAAAGTACTACACTGAAAAATCTACCACAGGTTTAACAAATGATTACGTTTTAGAACAAGTACTAAGAAACGTAACAAGTTTTAAAATAGGCAATGATATATTTAATAAAACTTATATACTGCCGTTTGGAGACAACTATACTAAACAAGATTTTACAGTCTCTACGGGTACAACAAGTTACATACTTAGTTCATTTGCTGACCTAGACAAAATTGAAAATAGTTTACTAGTATATCTAAACAATAAACTTTTAGTTGTTGAAAAAGATTATACTATTTCAAGTTTTAGTCCCATAACAATTAAACTTGTAACAACTTCAACACCGGGTGATATTGTATGTACTAAACTGTACAATGCAGAAAGAGATAGTGCTCAGTGTCCTCCAACTCCAAGCACAATGGGTATATTACCTATGTATCAGCCATGTATAGAAACTGATACAAGTTTTAAAACAACAATCTCTACATTAGTAGGGCACGACGGAAGTAAACAAAAAGCATTTGGTGACTTTAGAGATGACATATTACTAGAATTTGAAACTAGAATATATAACTCTGCAAAAGCAGAATTTAGAACTACAAATAGTTTACCAGCATATAATAGTATTGATATTAGATGTGGAGCATTTAGAGAAACAGGATATGCACACAGCGAGTTTTATGACTTAATAAGACATTACTTCTCATCATGGACTATATCAGAAAAATTAGATCCTGTTGTTAATGAATTTTATAACGAGTCAGACGAGTGGTCGTGGAACTACAGTAATAGTGATTTACCAGGACATTGGAGAGGGTGGTACGAATTTCATTATGATACTGTAAGACCAAATACACATCCTTGGGAAATGCTAGGCTTTACAGAAAAGCCATTATGGTGGGACGAAGAATATTATGTATATTCTATAGATGATATAGACAGATTAATACCTAGTATTGACTACGGTTCAAGTAATACAAAACTTTGGAATGATTTAGAAGAAGGTATTATCAGACAAGGACCTAGAAAAAATACTACTTCTAATAAAATTAATAATCCATACAGGCGTATAGGCTTAGGTAAAGCATTGCCAGTTGATGCTGATGCAAAATTAATTAGTCCATATAGAATTGAGTCTACTGATAATACAACTATTGCAACTACATGGGTAGCATCATCAGGTACAGCAGATAGCACATTTGCATTTAGAACAAATAGTTTTAGAACACTAGAAGGCATTAATGTAACAGCATCAGATAAACTGTATGTTGAAAGTAATAATCTACCTACAACAACAAAGGCAACCACAGAACAAGTAACATCATTTGTTATTCCTAGACGCACACAATTTAATAACGATACGATGTGGTCAGCGTCTCCACAGATAAAAGCAAAAGCGATTGCAGTATTAGTTAACGGTGATCCGTTAATGAGCATTGATACTGGCGAATGTTGGGACACAAATAAAACTTACGAAACATCTAAATGGATATACAACAAAGTACAAGAAAAAGGATTAACAAATCCTGTAATCACAACTGAGGGTATAGCAACACATTATACTATTGGTCCTGATGTTTTAGGACTTACAGATTGGGATAGTGCCAATGCCTCTCCAGTAGTAGGCTGGGCATTTGATGGGCTACCAATTTATGGTCCATATGGGTACAGCGATTACACTAACAATTCTAGTAGCATTGTGAGAATAAATAGCGGATGGGAATTAGATACTAGAACAAGAGGAGCCGGTAATGCAGACGAAGATGCAGGACCAGGTGGTAAGCCAACAGGGCAATTTATTAGAGACTTTAAAATAAGTGCTAATGCAGGAGCAACTGCTAATGTTAGTGCTGGTGTATTTGTAATAGGCACTAGATATATTATTACTGAGGCTGGAACAACACCAACAGACTTTACACTGATTGGTTCAGAAAACAATAATGTAGGAACTGTTTTTATTGCAACTGGTGTTGGCAACAGTGATACTAATGGTAAAGCAAAACCAAGTGGATACACTGACTTATTTAATTTGAGGTATTCTGTAACAAAAGATAGTGCAACACCTATATGGCACTATGTTACAACTATAGATGCCGACAGTAATCCTGCTTTTCCATATCATGTAGGTGGCGGAATAGTAAGCACAGATAGATGGGCAGGAAAATATAGACAAAGTCCAGAAGCAACAGGAATAATATCGTCCATTGATGTACTAGATGCAGGTGGATTATACACATCAGTTCCTACAATTACAATTACAGGCGATGGCAATAATGCAACAGCAACAGCAGTTATTACAGATAAAAAAATTACAAGTATCACAATTAATACAGCAGGTAGCGGTTACACTTATGCAACAGCAACAGTAACAGGTGGTAACGGCGTAAGAGGAAAAGTTAGAGTAAATGTGTCTGGTAAAGATAATTCAACATTTGCTGGTACAAGAAATCAAGCGGCTAGTCCTGCCATTGGTAGTGTTAAAAATGTTGCCAGGTCTACACAATTAGGCATAGACGGTGTATGGAAACTAGGCGACGGTGCACCTGTTGAAAACGCATTCAAATACAGTTCAACTTATCCGTTTGCAATAGCAGAAGCATTGTTACTCGCAAAACCTGGACGTTTTGCAACAATATTCTCAGATCCTACAGCATTAGAAAGACCTGCAATTAATAATGCACAATTATTAAGTAAGTCAACTAAAAAACGTTGGAAGTTTTTAAATACTACAGATTTTAAAATACACGGTGACGTAGATGTAGCAACAGGTAAAATGATTACTAACATTGGTTACACACAATTTATTAACAGTTGGTTAAAGTACCAAGGCTTAGACACAGTTCTAAACTTTGTAAATCCAGTTAGAACTCTTAATGTAAAACTTGCACACAGAATGAGTGGCTTTATTGATAAGGACACATTGTCAGCAAGAACAGACCAATACAGCAACGATGGTAATGCTACAACTTTAATTATTCCACAAGAGAATATTACAACTACATTACATAGCAGTAACTATAAATCTAGAAACTTTTATACTGGTGTTGTAATAGAACAAACTAAAACAGGCTATAGATTAAGAGGCTTTGATAAAAACAGAGGCTACTTTGAAGTATATAATTTATTAAAAACAGGTAAGACAGCAGAAGTTGAGGTTGGTGGTGAAGCCGAAGCCTTTAGTGTATGGGAACCAAACGTTACATACAGCACAGGTAATATTATACAACATAGAAACAACTATTATAAAGCACCATTAAAAATTACATCAGGTACAGTATTTGATGCTAAACTTTGGCAACGACTTGCTAAACTTCCTCAGATAGGTTCTGCAAAAGCAGTACACTATATTGAGAAATCACCTTTGACTAAACGTGTTTCTTATGAAACAGAATTTACAACAGTACAAGAAGTATTTGATTTCTTAATTGGACTAGGACTACATCAACAAGAGATGGGTTTTGATTTTGGTGAATATAGTTCATCAGTAGGTGCAGTCAAAGATTGGGCCTATAGTGCAAAACAGTTCTTGTTCTGGACAACAGGGCAATGGCAAATTGGTAACACCATTGAGCTTTCTCCAATAGCAGATAAAGTTAAGTTTATTGCACCTAGAGGATTCATTGCAAAAATTAATAGAACTGACAGAGAGCAGTTCTCAATACTAGACCAAATAGGCGAAGGCATAGAACCAACAGAATGTACTATTGTTAGAGAAAATGATTACATAGAAGTATCTGCGCCAGATGGAAAACAAATTTATAGTTTAATGCTGTTTACTAAAGAAGTAGAACATGCATTAGTGTTTGATAATACAACAGACTTTAGTGATGTTATTTACAACCCAATATTTAATCAAAGACATAAAAGAATTAAATTAAAAGGACAACGCACAAATAACTGGAAAGGTAAATTCTTAAGTCAAGGTTTTATTATTGATGGTGACGAATTACTACCTAACTTAGATAACTTAGCAGAAAGTTTAGGACGTTATCACGAGTTTGGATTTATACCAGTTGAAAAACAAGTATACGAAGCAAGTAGAGCCTTGTTTGGGTACACAGAAAAAGATTATTTAACAGAACTAGACATTCAAGATGACGAGCAGTTTGATTTCTATAGAGGAATGATACAAGGCAAAGGTACTTCAGAAAGTCTAGGAAGGATAGCAAGAAGTAGTGCAGTAATTTCAGGCAACGTTAACATTTTTGATGAGTGGGCACTTAGAGTAGGCGACTTTGGTGATACAGAAAATAACCAAAGTATTGAACTTAAATTAGTTAAGTCCGATATAAAACAAGATCCACAACTTATAACACTAGATTTTCCAGAGAATGTTACAAACGTTGTTGAAAGGATTGATGTTATTGATGCCAAATATGCATATGAATTTTCACCTACAATAGAAATTTCTCAACCTCTAGTAGGTGGCGTACAAGCAACTGCAACAGCAACACTTGATACTTCTACAAATAAGTTACAAAAAATTGTAGTAACAAATGCAGGAAGTGGCTACGGTGAAATTCCTATAGCAAAAGTACTAGCAAGTAATATATTAATTAGTTCAGGTACAAACACACTACCTAAGAGTATTGCAACTACTAGTAATTACTTCGACTTTACTCAAACAAGTGCAAGTATTAAAATTGCAGATAACCTAAGTTCAAATGCCGCTGTAGTAATAACAGCTCAACATTCTAGTTCTAGTATAAGTGCTGGAGCATTTATAGTAGGAACTAAATATAAAATAAAGGTAACTGGAACAACAAACTTTACACTAATTGGCGCCGCAAATAATAGTGTAGGCACAATATTTACAGCAACAGGTGTTGGAGCAGGTTCTGGTACAGCAGAACCATGTGTAACACTTGCAAATGTTATAACATCGGTTAACAATAACACAACTATTAATGCCAACGTACAAATACACTTAATACCTTCTGAGGTAATAAGCGGTAGCACAACGGTAACAAATTATACAGCACAATTTATAGGTAAAGACTTTT
>TARA_R110001592_G_scaffold122078_2_pt1 | contig 14915 bp, 12 predicted proteins | sample TARA_R110001592 | Tara Oceans TARA_R110001592 (sample SAMEA4398387) | marine metagenome | biome: Polar Biome; feature: [SRF] surface water layer (ENVO:00010504); material: water (ENVO:00002006), including particulate matter (ENVO:01000060) such as... | depth 5 m
GCTGCGCCAGGCAGCCCAGGACCCCAACGTGCTGGCAATCAAGCAGACACTGTATCGCTCGGGAGCCAACTCCGAGATCGTCAACGCCCTGGTCGACGCTGCCCGTAACGGCAAGGAAGTCACTGTCGTGATCGAATTGCGCGCCCGCTTCGACGAGGAATCCAACCTTCAGTTCGCCAGCCGACTGCAGCAGGCCGGCGCCGTAGTGATCTACGGCGTAGTCGGGTTCAAGACCCACGCCAAGATGATGCTGATACTGCGCCGCGAGGACAAGGTCCTCAGACGCTATGTACATATGGGTACTGGCAACTACCATGCCGGTAATGCTCGGCTGTACACGGATTACAGCATTCTCACTTCCGATCTGGCGCTGACCGAGGATGTACACAAGCTGTTCAATCAGTTGATCGGCATGGGCAAGACCCTGCGCATGAAGAAGCTGCTGCAGGCGCCTTTCACTCTGAAGAAGCGACTGCTCGAACTGATTAATCGAGAGACCATGAACGCCCAGGCTGGCAAACCTGCGCACATCATCGCCAAAGCCAACGCACTGACCGATGCAAAGATCATCAAGGCGCTGTACAAGGCTTCCCAGTGCGGCGTGAAAATTGATCTGATCATTCGTGGCATGTGTTGTTTGCGTCCAGGCGTACCCGGCGTTTCGCACAACATAACCGTGCGCTCAATCATCGGCCGCTTTCTCGAGCACAGCCGAGTTTATTACTTTCTTAATGACGGCCAGGAGCAGGTATGGATGTCCAGCGCCGACATGATGGAACGCAACCTGGATAAGCGGGTTGAGACCTGCTTCCCGCTGGAGGGCAAAAAGCTGATCACCCGGGTCAAGCAGGAGCTGCAGGTTTTCATGACAGACAATACCCAGAGCTGGATACTACAGACCGACGGCACCTATGTGCGCAGCTCACCCACCGGCAATCAGTTGGCACGTAGCGCCCAGAGCGGTCTCCTGGAAAAGCTGGCCAGCTCTCCTCAGCGCGCGGTCAACGTATAACCGGCCTTGAGCCAGTGCTGGGCTTCCAGGGCAAAGTCGGCCTGGGTCAGAGGGTTGGCGTTGAGCCAGCCCTCGGGAAACTGCACCTGCAGGTGGATGTGACCCGCTTCCACTCTTAATTCCGGCATAGCCTGATTGCCGCGAATATGGTGATACAGGATTGCCAGCCGCAGCAGCATGCATAGTCTGAGCAGCGGCGTCGCATCTTCACCAAACTCGGCCAAACGTTCTATGCTCGGCAAGTTGCGTCGATGCCCCCGCACCAGCTGCGCCAGCGCTTGTTGCTCCTGCCGTGAGAATCCTGCCAGGTCAGCGTGCTCAATCAGATAGGCTCCGTGCTTGTGATACTGATTGTGCGCGATATCCAGCCCGACCTCATGCACTCGAGCCGCTCGGCAGAGCATATCGGCATGTCTGGCATCATTCAGGTCCCAGGCGTCGGCCACCTTGCCAAGCAGGCTAAGCGCCTTACGCTCGACCCGAGTCGCCTGCTCAACATCCACGTGACAGCGCTCCATCAATGCACTCAGGGTGCGCTCGCGCACATCTTCATGCTGGTGCCGACCGAGTAGGTCGTAGAGTACGCCCTCACGCAACGCGCCATCTGAATGACCCATGGACTGCACTCCCAGCGCATCAAAGACTGCCTCGAGAATGGCCAGACCTGCTGGCAAAATCGGCCGGCGATCGGTCTTCAAGCCGGGAATGTCTATTTTGTCGATATGGCCAGCCTTGATCATCTTGCGTTTGACCCATTGCAAGCCTTCCAGCGTGATATTGCTTTCGCTTCTCCCCGCAACCTGCATGCATTGGCTGATCGTGCGGATGGTTCCAGACGCACCCACAGCCTCCTGCCAGCCGATACGATGGATCGCCTGCTCGATATTCATCAATTCCAGCCTGGCGGTGGTATACGCCTGGGCGTAGCGACTGGCGCTGATCTTGCCATCGGCAAAGTAGTTCCGCGTGAAAGAGACGCAACCCATCTGTAGGCTTTCGCGCAAAATGGACTCGAAGCGCTCTCCAACAATGAACTCGGTACTGCCGCCGCCAATATCGACTACCAGGCGCTTTCCAGCATCGTCTGCCTGAGTGTGGGCGACCCCCAGATAAATCAGACGAGCCTCTTCGCGACCCGATATTACATCCACTTTGTGGCCAATAATCTGCCTGACCTGTCGCATGAACTGACTACGATTGCGAGCCTCACGCAGGGCATTGGTACCTACTATGCGCACCGCGCCATCGGGCAAGCCATTGGTCAGCTGGGCGAACCGGCGCAGACAATCGAGGCCTCGTTGCATCGACTCTTCGCTGAGCTCTCCCTGCTCGTTCAGACCAGCAGCCAGCTGAACCTTTTCACCAAGGCGCTCCAGAATACGAATTTCGCCGTGGTCAACTTTGGCCAGAATCATGTGAAAGCTGTTGGAGCCTAAATCTATGGCGGCAACCATCGGAAAATCGGGCCACTCTCTTTGCACCATGCGACTGCCTCCGAAATAATATACGCAGGAGTCTAACACTGCCTGAACCGGTTCTGCCTGCCCCGCGCCGCTCACACCTGCTAACGGCTCACCTTCCGCTGTTTGCCGAGGTGGTGCTATAGTAGTTCCAAGATGTCTTTGAACCTTGGAGAAAAGAATGAGCGATTTGATCGTGCATGTCACAGACAGCAGCTTCGAAAGTGAAGTGCTGAAGGCTGACGGCCCCGTGCTGGTCGACTACTGGGCCGAATGGTGTGGTCCTTGCAAAATGATTGCCCCGGTTCTGGACGAAATTGCCAAGGAATACCAGGGCAAGCTGAAAATTGCCAAACTGAATATCGATGAGAATGCCGACACTCCGCCTAAATACGGCGTACGCGGCATTCCGACTCTGATGCTGTTCAAGGATGGCAATATCGAGGCTACCAAGGTGGGCGCACTTTCAAAGTCCCAGCTGGCGGCATTCCTAGATAGCAATATCTAAGAAGTCGGCCCCCGGCTGTTTTGCTGCCGGGGGCGTTTTCTACGCTCAGCCTATGGACGTCACTCGCCAGCAGTGCTAGATTTACTACTCAATTCCTTGTCGCACCCTGCGATTGTGGCTTCCAATATCAGCCAAACCCATCGCCCCATGCTTTCATGGCGGCCTCTTATAACCCGTCCTGCCGAAAGACTATATCCCCCGACCCTATGAACCTGACCGAACTCAAACAAAAACCTATTACCGAACTGCTGGAAATCGCCGAACAGATGGGCCTCGAAAACATGGGCCGATCGCGCAAGCAAGATGTGATTTTCGCAACCCTGAAAAAACATGCCAAAGGCGGTGAAGACATTCACGGCGATGGCGTGCTGGAAATCCTTCAGGACGGCTTTGGGTTTCTCCGCTCAGCGGACTCTTCTTATCTGGCTGGTCCCGATGACATTTATGTGTCTCCTAGCCAGATCCGCCGTTTCAATCTGCGCACCGGCGACACCATCGCTGGCAAGATTCGCCCCCCCAAGGATGGCGAGCGTTATTTTGCGCTACTGAAAGTTGATTCGATCAACTTCGACAGGCCGGAAAATACCAAAAACAAGATTCTGTTCGAAAACCTGACCCCTCTGTTCCCGACCCAGCGTCTGGCGATGGAAGCGGGTAACGGCTCGACCGAGGATCTGATGGCGCGGATCATTGATCTATGCGCACCCATCGGCAAAGGCCAACGCGGCTTGCTGGTGGCACCGCCGAAAGCGGGTAAGACGCTGATGTTGCAGAATATTGCAGCGAATATCGCGCGTAACAACCCCGAGTGCCATTTGATCGTTTTGCTGATCGACGAACGTCCTGAAGAAGTCACCGAGATGCAGCGTACCGTTCGCGGTGAAGTAGTGGCATCGACCTTCGATGAGCCGCCGAGCCGCCACGTTCAGGTCGCTGAAATGGTCATCGAAAAAGCTAAGCGCCTGGTCGAGCACAAGAAGGACGTGATCATCCTGCTTGACTCCATTACCCGCCTGGCCCGCGCCTACAACACGGTTATCCCGAGCTCTGGCAAGGTATTGACCGGTGGTGTTGACGCCCATGCGCTGGAAAAACCCAAGCGTTTCTTTGGCGCAGCACGCAACATCGAAGAAGGTGGCAGCCTGACTATTATTGCCACGGCGCTGGTAGATACCGGCTCGAAAATGGACGAGGTGATCTACGAGGAATTCAAAGGTACCGGCAACATGGAGATCCACCTGGATCGAAAGATTGCCGAACGCCGTGTGTTCCCTGCGATCAACATCAACCGTTCCGGCACCCGCCGCGAGGAGTTGCTGACCAGCGAGGATGAATTACAACGCATGTGGATTCTGCGCAAGATTCTGCACTCGATGGACGAGATCGCCGCGGTCGAGTTCCTGCTGGACCGTTTGAAAGACACGAAGACCAATAACGAATTCTTCCAGTCGATGAAACGCAGCAAGAACTGACCCCGCAGCAAGCCCCAAGCTGCAAGCGGCTCCAAGCCGCTTGCAGCTTGTTGCATTTTACCCCCCATTGGCGGCCTGTTTGGCGGCATAATGCGCTTCACATCCAGGTACCCCGGGCAGCCGCTATCCATTCGATAGCCCACCCGCAGCTTGAGGATTGAGGCTCGAATGCAATATTCCGATCTACGCGATTTTATTAAAGGCCTGGAGCAGCGCGGCGAGCTAAAGCGCATCCAGACTCCAGTGTCGCCGATACTGGAAATGACTGAAATCTGTGACCGCACTCTGCGCAAGGGCGGACCTGCCCTGCTGTTCGAGAACCCAACCGGTTATAACATGCCCGTGCTCGGCAATCTGTTCGGAACCCCCAAGCGTGTTGCCATGGGAATGGGCGCAACCGAAGTCAGCGAGCTGCGCGAGATAGGCAAGTTACTTGCGTTCCTGAAGGAACCCGATCCGCCGAAAGGGCTGAAGGATGCCTGGTCGAAACTGCCTATCTTCAGAAAAGTCATATCCATGGCACCCAAGGTCGTGCGTGACGCACCCTGTCAGGCTGTGATCATGCAAGGCGAGGATGTCGACCTCTCGTCTATACCCGTCCAGACCTGCTGGCCTGGCGACGCCGGACCGCTTATAACCTGGGGCCTGGTGGTCACCCGCGGACCCAATAAAGAGCGGCAGAACCTGGGCATTTATCGCCAGCAGGTCATCGGCCGCAACAAGTTGATCATGCGCTGGCTGAGCCACCGCGGTGGTGCGCTGGATTTCAAGGACTGGTGCGACAAGCATCCTGGCGAACCGTTTCCGATCGCAGTAGCGCTGGGCGCCGACCCTGCGACCATCCTCGGTGCCGTAACGCCCGTGCCCGACAGTCTCTCTGAGTACGCGTTCGCGGGCCTGCTGCGTGGCCAGCGTACCGAGCTGGTGAAATGTCGCGGCTCCAATCTGCAGGTCCCGGCCAGTGCAGAGATCGTACTGGAAGGTGTCATCCACCCAGGCGAGATGGCTAACGAAGGGCCCTTCGGCGACCACACTGGCTATTACAACGAGGTTGATCGCTTTCCGGTATTCACTGTCGAGCGTATTACCCAGCGAGAAAACCCAATTTATCACAGCACCTATACCGGCCGGCCACCGGATGAACCCGCCATTCTGGGCGTCGCCCTGAACGAAGTCTTCGTGCCTATATTGCAGAAACAATTCCCGGAAATAACCGACTTTTATCTGCCTCCGGAAGGCTGTTCTTACCGTATGGCCGTGGTATCTATAAAGAAGCAGTACCCTGGCCATGCCAAACGGGTCATGCTCGGCGTATGGAGTTTCCTGCGCCAGTTCATGTATACCAAGTTTGTCATTGTGACGGATGACGATATCAATATCCGCGACTGGAATGATGTCATCTGGGCCATCACTACACGTATGGATCCCAAGCGTGACACGGTAATGATCGATAATACACCTATCGACTATCTCGACTTTGCTTCTCCGGTTTCGGGACTCGGCAGCAAAATGGGACTCGATGCTACCAACAAGTGGCCCGGCGAAACCACTCGTGAATGGGGCGTCGCCATCGCTCAGGACCCGGCCATAACACAGCGCATTGATCAGATGTGGGCAGAGCTGGGTATCGACTGATGGCGCAAAATATAACCTGGCTAGAGAACAGAATATGAAGGTAACGCTGCAACCAGCCGGTCACGTACTCGATCTGCTACCCGGCGAACGCATTCTTGATGCGGCGCGTCGACTTGGATTCGACGCGCCGCAGAGCTGCCGCAACGGTAATTGCTATGTCTGCAACGCGCAATTGCTGCACGGCCTGGTACTGCAAAATGATGAGCCCCTAACCAGTGGCGAAATACTGACCTGCATGGCCATTCCCCAGGCGGACTGCGAGGTCTTCTGGGAACATGTCCTGGCACCCAATCAGTTACGCCAACACACTGTGGCCTGCCAGGTTACCGCCTGCGAACCCATTGGCGCCGACGTCTGGCAGGTAAATCTGCGTCCACCGGCGGGCAAACCCTTGCGCTATCACGCGGGTCAGTATCTTTTACTCAACCGCCCTGATGGGGAAGCTACCCCTTTTTCAATCGCCTCAGCTCCCCATCAGGAACGCACCCTTGAACTACACATACTCGCTCGGGACCCGGTCACCGAAGCACTGATCGAGCAAATGCGACGCGAGGGCATTGCCCATGTCCAGGTGCCTTTCGGTGACTGCCATCTGGCTACGCTGCCGGACAGACCGCTGGTACTGATTGCGGCAGGGACAGGGCTGTCGCAAATGCAAAGCATCATTGAACATTGTCTGGAACAGCGTTTCGCCTACCCGATTCATCTGTACTGGGGCGTGCGTCACGGCGATGATCTGTATGCAGCGGTACACTGGAAGCGGTGGGAAGAGCAGGAAAATCTGATTCTACACAGAATCGTCAGCGATCATCCCGACTGGCCGGGACGTCAGGGCATGCTGCATCAGGCGATCAAGGATGATTTGGGCGATCTGAGTGAATACGAGTTTTACGTCAGCGGTTCACCACCCATGGTGTACGGCACGCTGGACGCATTAGTGGAGTCAGGCATGCCGGCTGCACAAATGCACGCCGACGTCTTCGCCTACGCCCCACGCAACTGAGCACGAAGGCTCAGCGAGTGGTCGATCAGGCTGACTGGTAGTCAGCGTGTCTCGGGCATAGGCAGTTCAGGCAGGTCGTGCACCATCAGATCAAATCCCTGACGCAGCATCTGCTGACTGCCTTGCTGATCCCCTAGATGGGCCAGCAATCTAACCAGCTCAGCACAAGTCTGCACGTCACGTTTACTGGCAAAACTGGCCTCGAGGTACCCCCTGGCCTTACCCCATAGGCTGTTGCGCAAAGAAAGACGCCCCAGTGAAAGCAGCAAAGTAGCGTTGTGCGGATGTTCGGCCAACCAATGCTCTGCAGTCGTCAATTGCCGTGCCGGGTCCTTACCCTGAACCAGTCCGTATAAATGGATCAAACGCTCGTTGAAACCCTGGCGAAGGGTCGCACGAAGCGCTTCTTCGGCTTCAGTATCCCGGCTCTGAATGCGCAATTGAAGGCAATAGGCTTCAACCAGAGCAGGGTCATGCTTGAGATGCTTGGGTAAGCGTTCCCAGACCGCCGTCAAAGAGTCACTCTGCCCTGGCTCCAGATGTCTGCGCTGCCCCGCTTCGCCCAGCAAAGCAATATATACCTGATGCTCCAGACTTTCCTGATCGCTGGGCCGGAGCAACTTATGCCGGCGCAATTCGGGTAGCAGCTGCTCCAGTCGGAGCCAATCCTCCAGCTTCGCATACAGCTGACTCATCAGCTTTAAAGCATACAGGTGCTTGGGGTGATCCTTGCGCAATCGGGTCAGCGTGGCCAGCGCCTGCTCCAGCTGGCCGCGGGCAATCTGCAACTGAGCCTGAGTGACGGCTATCGCCACATCAGCCTGAGGCGTGGTTTCGTAGGCTTCACGCAGCAGTCCATCGCACTGGGCATAATCTTCCAGCTCATGGGCCGCACGGGCCGCAGCCAGATAATTGATCAGAGGTTGCTCTGCATGGGGCGCCGAACGCTTGAGCAAGCGTATGGACTCGGCCCAATGACCCTCAGCGAACTCGAGTAGTCCTCGTGTGGTCATCTGATTGGCGCGGCGCTGACGATTATGTCGGGACCAGGGATTGATCCTGCGGCCTGACACGTTCAGCAAGCGAATCACCGCACGCAGCAGTGAAAGGAGGAGCCATAGCCCCAGCAGGAAGGCAATACCCACCCAGATACTCGTCTCGATCGACATGTTGCGCCAGGCGATCAACAGGTAGCCCGGGTCCTCGGCCACCGCCATGCCAAGTAATGCCGCAACCAGCAGTACCGCGAGAACGGCAAGGTAGCTTTTACTCATTGCCAGCCCCCCCGTTGTCCGCAGGGTTGCGGCGACTCTGAATATACCCCGCAAGGTCCTGCTGCAGCGCCGCCAGGGCAGGCGGCTCCAGGTCGACCTGACGTTCGGCGAGAGAGGAAAGCTGGGCCTGCATTGCCTTGACCTGTGGATTCTCCAGTTCGAAGAACTGCCGTAAAATACCGTCAGCCTGGCTCAGGCTAGCCAGATAGATATCGCTTTCCCCCCGCAGCGCGGCCCACTGCGCCTGTTCCATGGTCAGCTGAAGAGTCCTGCGCACTCGCTGCATTTCAGCTTCGTCAAGCAGGGGCGTTATCACCTTGCCGCGCTGGAAGTCCACCCGCACATAGCGCTCGAGCCGCATAAGCACCCGCTCAGCCCGGGTACGACGAGCAAGACGATCTTCATATTCTTCCTCGACGCTGACTTCGTCCGGATCAAATTCGGGTACTGGCAGCAGTACCAGACGATTAACCTGCTCATGGAGTGCAGCAAGCCGAAGATACACTCCCGAGCGATCAATCTCGGGGAGCGCTTCAAGTTCCGCCTGAACCCGCGCCAGCTCTTCGCGTACCGAAAAAACGCCGCTGTCGGGCTGGTCGCGAAGAATATTATCAACGGCATTGAGAAGCTCTCGGGCAGACTTCACATCTTGAGCCGCCAGCAGACGCAAGCTCGCCAGACGCAGCAAGTACTCCGCTTCAGCCAGCTTCCAATCAGCACGCGCGTCGCCTCGCAGCACATCCAGCTCTTGGCTCAAGGCACGCTGACTACGTTGCAGATCAGCAGTCAGGCCTTCTATCTGCTGCCATTCGTTTACGTCAGGCAATCCCTCCAGCCGGCCTTGTACTGATTGTTGATTGCGCCTCTGGCTATCAGCCAATTGTCCCATCTGCTGATTAAAATCGCTGGTGCGTGCGGCTGACTGCTCGCGATCCTGCTGCCATTGCCAGGCATGCAACCCGAGCGCTATCAGCCCGACGGCCAATGCCAGAACGGCTAGCCCACGGCCAGGCCGGTCGGCGCCGCGCGGGGGCTTACCGCCAGGCGGCACAGACGTGCCTTTTCCGCTGGCTGTATCATTTGCCGATGCCCCCGCAGGGGCCTTGGCGGCCTGCGATTCAGAGCCAGGCGTCGGCTTGGGAGCCGGACCACCGACAGAGGGCCCGGCGTTTGGCGCTTCAGGCCCTTTAGCTTTCGCCGCAATAGCCTCAACACTCACGTCCTTATCGACAGATGATTTGGTGTCACTATTTTTGTTCGGGTCGATCGGTTCCACGCTATTCCCCTTGTGCTGTCAGCGGATGCGCCATGATTGCGGCAATTACCGCCTCATCATCCGCCCCATTGCAGACTATTATGTCCTCGCAACCCAGCTCGGCAGCCCGCGTGGCTACACGTTCACTGGGTACCCAGCAACGCCAAGTGCGCTGCCACGACCAATCCTCTGTTGCCGCCTGCTGCCAGTATTCAAGTGCCTGTATGCTGAGAACCACTATGCCACGGACACCCGCTCCACGGGCAGCATTCATCGATTGCGGCAGATTGTCCGCAGGCAACCGCTGATACAATTCAAGATAGTCTACCTGGCCACCTGCAGCGCGGATTCGGGACGCCAGATGTTCACGACCACCCGCTCCGCGCCAGATCAAGACCTTCAGCTGCGGCTTGGCCAACAATATCTGCCAGCGTGGCAGCTGCAACAACGCTTCACTATCCTGCCCGCACTCCGGCGCCTGCGCCGGCAAGCCAAACTCACGCAACACACCAGCTGTCGACTCGCCCACCGCAAACCAGTCAATGCCGATCGGCACCTGCGGCCAGTAGCGATCGAGACGCTCCAAACCGAGCCGGGCAGCCACCGGGCTGACAGTGACCACCGCCTGATAGCGGTCCAGATCCAGCATTAATCCACGTTGATAAGCACTCTCGGTCTCCGGCTCAATACGCAGCAGAGGCAAACAACACGTACTGACACCGCGCGCCTGCAGTTTTGCGACCAGCCGCTGATTATCCGCTGCCATCCGGGTCAACAGAAGCGCAGGTCTCACCGAGTCTCGGCTCCCAGATACACCGCATCGAGAATCTTTTGTGCCCCCTGACTGAGCAGGTCTTCCGCTACTCGTATGCCGAGCTCTTCCGGGTTTGCTTCCGGACCGCGCGCCTCGGCCGTCAGCAAAAGGCTGCCATCGGGATCACCGACCATTCCGCGCAACCAGATCTGACCATTTGTGCGTTCGGCATAACAGGCAATCGGCACCTGGCAGCCGCCATTCAGATGCGTATTGAGCGCCCGCTCCGCGCGAACGCGCAAGGCACTGTCCTCGTCATTAAGCGGCGCCAGCAGCGCATGCAACTCAAGATCATCACTTCGACATTCGATCCCTACGGCGCCCTGGCCACCCGCCGGTAAACTTTCCTCCGGAGGCATCGCATAACGGATTCGGTCATGGAATCCCAACCGCATAAGACCCGCCGCCGCGAGAATGATCGCGTCATAGTCTCCAGCGTCGAGCTTGGCTAAGCGTGTATTCACGTTGCCGCGCAGAAACCTAACTTGCAGATCCGGGCGGCGGGCCATGATCTGGGCTTGGCGACGCAGGCTGGATGTGCCGACAACGCTGCCCAGAGGCAGGCTGTCGACGCGCTCATGATGATTGGACACAAAGGCATCACGGGGGTCTTCACGCTCACAGATTACGTACAATCCCAGCCCCTCTGGAAAGGCCATGGGGACATCTTTCATTGAATGCACCGCGAGGTCGGCCTGATCACTGAGGATCGCCGCTTCCAGCTCCTTGACGAACAGGCCCTTGCCACCGATCTTCGCCAGCGGGGAGTCCAGTAATTGGTCGCCACGACTGACCATGGGCACCAGCGTGACGGTCAGATTGGCGTGGAGCTGTTCCAGACGCGCCTTGACGTACTCGGCCTGCCACAGGGCCAGGGCGCTCTTGCGAGTGGCAATACGCAGATGTCGACTCATGGGATTCTCGCTTAAAACCAGCCTGCATGATACGTCATGCTCCGGCCCGCATCCACGCGCGCGTCCCCAGGGTGGCAGATCACAGGTGATCCATCAGCTTGCGCAGTCCCGGCACATGACGGCGACTGACGGTCAGATTTTCATCAGGCAACCCCTTGAGATGCAAATAAAAATGCCCCCCCGAGCTGCGCTGCAAGCGTTCTATGCGATGACGGGCGACCAACGCGTTACGATGGATACGGACAAAATAATCCCCAAACTCGTCCTCCAGCGATTTGAGTGGCTCGTCCAGCAGCACTTCACCCTCGGTGTGACGCAAAGTGACGTACTTGTGGTCCGCGATGAAATACAGCACCTCATCGATGGGTATCAATTCAACCCCTTTGCGAGTCCGCGCACTGATGTGACTTCGGGCTGGCATGCTCTCATCCTGCGGCCCCGCCCGGCCCAAACTGCACAGCTGCACTCTATTGAGCTTTTGCGCCTTGGCCAGGGCGTCAGCCAAAGACTCGCTACGGACCGGTTTGAGCAGATAGCCAACAGCACTGACAGCAAAGGCTTCCAGTGCATATTCGCCATGGGCTGTACAGAATATGACTGCCGGAGCATCAGCCATCTCACACAACTTCGCTGCGGTCTGCAACCCGTCCAGGCCCGGCATGCGAATGTCGAGAAGAACAATATCCGGATGTTCCCGCTCAACCAGCATGAGCACTTCATGGCCATTGGCGGCCGTATCGGGGAGAGGCTCGTAACCGGGCAGCGCTTCGAGCAACCGCATCAAACGTTCGCGGGCCAGTGGTTCATCGTCGGCGATAAGTACTTTCATGCCTTAATGACTTCTCTGCAAGATTGAGGATGTTTGTCTAACAGGATAGACCAGCCTGCTGAAGAAGCGCTCTCCATCACGCCATGATTCCAATTGTGCCTGCGGACCGAAGAGCCCAGTTACGCGTGCGCGAATGTTCTCGAGGGCCATGCGGCTACCCTGATGACTCGTTATGCCCCTTGGACAGCTATTGGACACCAGGAGTTCGACCACACCAGCGTTAAATCCCGCGACAATGCTTATATCACCCCCCTCCAGACTAGGTTGCAGTCCATGAAGAATCGCATTCTCCAAAAGCGGCTGCAGGGTCAGCAACGGCATGGGTGTGGCTGCAGGCAGATCGCCGTGCCATTTCACGCGCAGACGGTCGCCGAGTCGATAGTGCTCAATGCGCAAATAGCCTTCGCACAGATGTCGCTCCTCCTCCCAGGTAGCCATCCCGCCAGCTTCGGACAGATTGGCGCGAAACAGATCAGCCAGGTCAAGCACCGCCAACTCCGCTTTGGCCGGGGCGCTGACAATCAGGCTGACGATACTGTTAAGGCTGTTGAAGAGAAAGTGCGGCTGTATGCGTGACTGCAAAGCCTGTAATCGCGCCTTGAGCTCCGCGTCGTGCTGGCGCTGCCACTGCTGCTGCAAATAGAAATAACGTAACAACAAGCCAGTCATGATCAGGGCGATCAGGCCGTGACGCAGCATCAACTCGAAACGTAGATCCGGCTGGCCAAGCATGCCCTGATAAAGAACCCAGTCAGCCAGCACAGTGAACGTCAGCGTCAACCCGACAACAACTGCAAAGCACACCGCAATGGCCAGCCACAGGGCACGCCGTTGCATCCAGCTGCGCAGCCTGCATAGCAGAGCGGCAGAGAGCAGGACAATCCACTGCACAAAAAGTGACGCCATGGCCAGGCTGAGCCAGTCGAAGCCGGCGGCAGAGGGCACCGCCAGCACCCAGGTCAACACCAATAACTCGGCCAGCACCACAAGGGTAAACACCGCAACAGACGAACAGAGATTGGGGAGGAAAAAATCCTCCCCCACGTAAGGTTGCGCAAGTAATGACCAGAGTCCGTTCTTCATCCTTCAAGTGTCCGCCAGCATGCCGCCATCGCGCAAGCCTGAAGTGTTATGCTATGACTTTTGCCAGCGGAACGATCCGAACTATGAGCCAAGATCAGACAACCAATCAATCCTGGGGCGGGCGCTTCAGCGAGCCTGTTGACGCCTTCGTGGCTCGCTTCACCGCCTCGGTCAATTTCGACAAGCGCCTGTACAAACAAGACATTCAGGGCTCTATAGCCCACGCGACGATGCTTGCCGGGGTGGGTGTTCTAAGCGACAAGGAACGCGACACCATTATTGCCGGCTTGCGCAGTATCCAGACCGAGATCGAAGCTGGCCAGTTCGACTGGCGCGTCGACCTTGAAGATGTCCATATGAATATCGAAGCACGCCTGACTGCCCAGATCGGCATCACCGGCAAGAAGCTGCACACCGGACGCTCAAGGAACGATCAGGTGGCTACCGATATACGCCTGTGGCTGCGCGAAGAAATCGACGTGATTCTGGTCGAACTCCAACGTCTGCAAACCGGACTACTGGACCAGGCGGAGCGTCATGCGCACGTCATCATGCCTGGCTTTACCCATCTGCAGACGGCTCAGCCAGTCACCTTCGGCCATCACCTAATGGCCTGGTTCGAGATGCTCAGCCGCGACCGGGAACGTTTGCTGGATTGTCGCAAGCGGGTCAATCGTATGCCGTTGGGCAGCGCTGCGTTAGCCGGCACCACATACCCTATCGATCGCAGCGTCACCTGCAAGCTGCTCGGATTTGACGCCGTATCCGGTAACTCCCTGGACGGCGTCTCGGATCGGGACTTTGCCATTGAGTTCTGCGCTGCAGCCTCCCTGGCCATGATGCACATGTCACGCTTTTCGGAGGAGCTGGTGCTCTGGACCAGCGCCCAATTCAATTTCATCGAGCTGCCCGATCGCTTCTGTACCGGCTCATCGATCATGCCGCAAAAGAAAAATCCTGACGTACCCGAACTGGTGCGCGGCAAGACCGGCCGAGTATATGGCCAGCTGATGAGCTTGCTGACTCTGATGAAAAGCCAACCGCTGGCCTATAACAAGGACAATCAGGAAGACAAGGAGCCGCTGTTTGACGCAGTCGATACTCTGCGCGATTGTCTGCGCGCCTTTGCCGATATGATCCCGGCGATTCAGCCAAAAGTCGCGGTCATGCGTGAAGCAGCATTACGCGGTTTTTCCACTGCAACTGACCTGGCCGATTATCTGGTACGCCGTGGCCTGCCGTTTCGTGATTGCCACGAAATTGTCGGCCATGCGGTCAAGTACGGCCTGGAAAGCGGCAAGGATCTGGCCGAAATGAGCCTGGAGGAGCTGCGCCAGTTCAGCGATCAGATCGAGCAGGATGTGTTCGAGATACTGACGCTGGAGGGCTCGGTCAATGCCCGCGACCATATCGGCGGCACTGCGCCTGCCCAGGTGTTGGTCGCCGTGCAACGCGGCCGCGAGCTACTTAACGCTTAGCCCGCGTACCGCAAGAAAGCGGTCGATAACACCGCAGGCATAAAAAACCCGCCGGACAGAAGCTGTCCAGCGGGTTTTTTAATCGTGCCAGCCCAGTTAGTCCTGCTCAGCCAGCTCGACCGAGAGTACATAGTTACCCGTGCTGCTATTGCTATTATCGTAATCCTTGCTGGTCAGC
>TARA_R110001592_G_scaffold85331_2_pt1 | contig 14902 bp, 11 predicted proteins | sample TARA_R110001592 | Tara Oceans TARA_R110001592 (sample SAMEA4398387) | marine metagenome | biome: Polar Biome; feature: [SRF] surface water layer (ENVO:00010504); material: water (ENVO:00002006), including particulate matter (ENVO:01000060) such as... | depth 5 m
TGCCGAAGTGGTGGAGCTCGATGGCGATTTTGTGGCCTTGCCTGGCTTTATCGATTCGCATACCCACATCTGCTCTTCGGGCAGTAGGGCACGTGATTATGCTTTTCGAAATTCAGGGAAAACCTATTTGGAAATGGCTGAACTGGGTGGCGGCATTTGGTACACCGTTACCCAAACGCGAAATGCTTCGCAAAAGGAATTGGAGGCCGGAATTGCCGAGCGTGCGAGTCGCCATTTGTCGGAAGGAGTGACCACAATTGAAACCAAAAGCGGCTATGGACTTACGGTAGAAGAAGAGTTGAAAATGCTTCGAGCCATTCAAGCGGTGAATAAAAAACATGCTGCCGATTTAGTGGCAACCTGCTTGGCAGCCCATATGCACCCGAAGGATTTTGAAGGTTCGAAAACAGAATATTTGGAAGTAATTAGCTCACAATTATTTCCAATTCTGAAGGAAGAAAATTTGGCTAACCGCATCGATATCTTTGTGGAATCGGGTGCTTTTTCGCCCCAAGAGGCAAAACCCTATTTAGAAAAAGCAAAGGCAATGGGTTTCTCGATTACCATTCATGCCGATCAGTTTTCAACTGGAGGAAGCCAATTGGCGGTGGAAGTAGGGGCTGTAAGTGCTGACCATTTAGAAGCCAGCACAGATAAAGAAGTTGAAATACTAGCGAAGAGCAATACGATTGCCACCGCACTTCCAGGTGCTACATTGGGTTTGGGGTGCGCATACACGCCTGCTCGTAAATTATTGAATGCTGGTGCTTGTTTGGCCATTGCCAGCGACTGGAATCCCGGCTCAGCTCCGATGGGCGACTTGCTCATGCAAGCTGCGGTATTGAGTGCAGTAGAAAAATTATCCAATGCCGAAGTGTTGGCGGGCATTACCGTTCGTGCAGCTGCGGCTTTAGAATTAACCGATCGAGGAACTTTGGCAGAAGGAGCACTAGCCGATTTGGCTATTTTCCCTTGCAATAATTACCAAGAAATTCTTTACCAGCAAGGCAAGTTGAAACCTGCAATGGTTTATAAAAGAGGTCAAAAAGTCTGAGCCTACGAACGCAGTAAAACCCGCAGACCTGTCCCTTTGGAAATGTAGAATGTACGGAGGAAGATTTAGACGCAACACACGGCCATTTAAGCGAGGCAATAAGTAAGTTCTCCCTGTCTTATTGGGTGGAGGTCAGACATTGCTTATGCACATTATGCCGGAATTGAGTCCGAAATATGACCAAGACAAGGCCACAGGAAGACTGGCGTCTAGGTTGGTACATTATCTGGTTTCGCGTTAAGAGGTTTTCTTAGGTTTCCTTTTCAATCATTATTAAGGTTTAGGTTTTTCAATTCCACCCATTCACCAATAGGTTTCTAACATTATTGGCCGATATGTGTTTCTATTACATTATCGAATTTTTTATGATGGGAATAAAAACATGGTGGAAATTACTGAAGCAAGCATTTAAGGGCTGGAATGAAGACGAAGCCTTTCGTCAAAGTGCTATTGTAGCCTACTATTCCATATTTTCACTCCCTGGACTTTTGATTTTACTCATCTCCATTGGAGGCGCAGTATATGGGCAAGAAGCTGTTCAAGGCCGTTTAGTGAATGAGATCTCTGGTATGATTGGCTATGATGCTGCGCAGAGTGTGGAGAACATGATTGCTAGTTCGTACAGAAGCGATTCAGGCTTTATCATGAGGGGGGTAGGAATTGGTATTTTGTTATTTGGTGCCACTACGGTTTTCTTCCAACTTCAAAAATCGCTCAATAATATTTGGCGTGTTGAACAAAAGCCTGGTAGTGGGATTAAGAGGCTTGTCTTTGATCGGGCCTATTCCTTAGGGCTTATTTTAGCCATTGGTTTCTTACTACTTATTTCCTTAGTGGTTTCCGCAGTATTGGCCGCCATTAGTGAGTGGATGAGCCGCCAGTTTCCAGACTATTTACTTGTATTGGTGAATGTGTTGGATTTTGCAATTACGCTCGGCATGGCGACCATACTATTCGCCTTGGTATTTAAGGTGTTGCCTGATGTGAGTGTGAATTGGAGAAGTGTATGGTCTGGTGCGTTTTTCACCGCCATATTATTCATCATTGGTAAATTTATTTTGAGTTTTTATTTCGGGCAGGCCGAACCTGCTTCATCCTATGGAGCGGCTGGAAGCGTTGTACTGATCATGCTTTGGATCAATTATACTTGTCTGATTATGTTTTTTGGAGCTGAGTTTACTCAAGCTTTTGCGGAGCACAAGGGCTATAGGTTTAAACCAGCAGAACATGCCAGGTGGAAAGCTCAATATGAAAAAGTGGACGACAAGTAAGGCGATTAAAACTCAGTCAACCTTCAATAGGTAATCCTGTATCATTTGTAAGGTTTCCGTTGGCCGTTCGTGCATAGCCATGTGAGCTGTTTCGGGTAAAATATAACCATCAACCTTCACGCGCTCTTCAATGTGTTTTTCGGCCATTTCTAAAGGAACACGGCTGTCGTTAGCACCTCCAATAAACAAAGTTTGAAATGGAAGATTCTTCCAAAGTTCAAATCTGTCTTTTCGGATTTTCATTGCCAAAGTGTAAGCAATTATAGTATCTAAAGAGCTTTGTAAGCCGATTGAAGTGGCCAAAGCGATTTCTTCCTTCAGTTCATTTTTTCGTTTTGAATAAAAAAGTGAAGGAATAAAAGGCTCAATGAATTTCGGAACGGGATGTTTTTTCAGAAATAGAATGGATTTGTTTCTTCTGTGTTTTGCCTCTTCATCATCAGCCAGGGCAGTTGAATTAAACAAGCCCAGCCCTTGAATAAGCGCAGGATGCCTTTCGGCCAAAGCTAAAGCTACGTAGCCACCTAAAGAATGCCCAATAGCCACACATTTTTCTACCTTAATTTCGGATAGAAAAGCAGCCAATTCATCTGCTACTTCTTCTAAAGTAATATCCTTGTTAGATAATGGCGATTCCCCAAAACCGGGTAAATCAGGGCAAATAATTTGATATTCTTTGGTGAGACTTACTGCATAAGGAAACCACATGGATTTGTTTTCACAAAAACCGTGAAGTAGAATAACTGGAAAACCTTCGCCTTGAATTGTTGCCTTAATTGTTGGCATGTTGAGTTTTTGCCGCTTTTACGCCCATCAGTTCACGCACTGCATTGGCAATTCCTGCCTCGTCAAAATTACATTCCGCATGTAATTGCTCTTGAGTTCCGTGCTCTATAATGGCATCAGGAATACCTAAACGTTTGATTTGCGCACTGTAATTATTATCGGCCATAAACTCGAGAATAGCACTACCGAAACCACCCATAACGCAGCCATCTTCAACGGTAACTACTTTTTTGAAGTTTCTGAAAATGTCATGAAGTAGCTCTTCATCTAAAGGTTTCACAAAACGCATGTCGTAATGCGCAGGTGCTAATCCTTCTTTGCTCAATAGTTCTCGTACAGTGGTTACATAATTCCCGATATGGCCAATGGTAAGCACAGCCACATCTTTTCCATCGGCTATTTTCCTACCCGTACCAATGGTGATCTTCTCCATTTGGGTGCGCCATTCAGGCATCACACCTTGGCCTCTTGGATAACGAACGGTGAATGACTCACCTTCTCGTGGAAGTTGAGCGGTGTACATTAAATTTCTTAGCTCTGCCTCATTCATTGGGGCAGCAATAATCATATTCGGAATGCATCGCATATAGGCAATGTCATAAGCTCCATGATGGGTTGGGCCATCTGCGCCAGCAAAACCAGCCCTGTCTAAAAAGAAGTTTACGGGCAAGTTCTGAATACACGCATCGTGAATTACCTGATCGTAAGCACGTTGCATGAACGTGCTGTAAATATTACAGAAAGGAATAAGCCCTTGAGTGGCCAATCCAGCTGAAAAAGTTACTGCGTGTTGTTCGGCAATTCCAACATCAAAAGCCCTGTCTGGCATGGCTTTCATCATAATGTTCATTGAAGAACCAGAAGGCATGGCAGGCGTAACGCCCATGATTTTGTCATTCTTTTCAGCCAACTCTACCAAAGTATGACCGAAAACATCTTGATATTTTGGAGCTTCAGGTTTGTCGATTACTTTTTTGAAAACCTCACCTGTTACTTTGTCAAACTTGCCTGGAGCATGCCAAGTGGTTGCATTTCCTTCTTCTGCAGGTTTGTAGCCTTTGCCTTTTACGGTTACACAATGAAGTATTTTTGGGCCTGGAATATTCATCAAGTCCGTCATTACGCTGGTGAGGTGATGAACATCGTGGCCATCTACTGGGCCAAAGTACCTGAGGTTGAGCGACTCAAAGAGATTGCTTTGTTTCAAAAGCATGGTCTTCATAGAGTTTTCAACCTTGGATATAATTTCTTGTGCGCTTTTTCCGAATTTCGAGAATTTGCTTAGTAATCGCCAAACATCATCTTTTACTCTATTATAAGTATGAGATGTGGTGACGTCTGTTAAATAGTCTTTCAATGCCCCAACATTCGGATCGATGGACATGCAGTTGTCGTTGAGGATAATAAGTAGGTTGCTATTAGAAACCCCAGCGTGGTTCATGGCTTCGAATGCCATTCCACCCGTCATCGCGCCATCACCAATTACGGCAATATGGTGGCGATCGTCTTTTTTATATTGGTTGGCCATGGCCATACCTAAAGCGGCAGAAATTGAAGTTGAAGAGTGGCCTACTCCAAAAGCATCATACTCGCTTTCTTTTCTTTTTGGGAAGCCTGAAAGTCCTTTGTAAAGTCGATTTGATTGGAAAACGTCTCTTCTTCCTGTTAATATTTTATGTCCGTAAGCTTGGTGTCCAACATCCCAGACTAGTTGATCCGTAGGGGTGTTAAATACATAATGTAATGCTACTGTAAGTTCGACAACGCCTAAGGAAGCACCAAAATGGCCTCCATAAACGGATACATTATCAACTATAAATTGTCTTAATTCATCGCATACCTGAACAAGGTCAGCCTGATCTAATTTTTTAAGATCATCAGGTGAATCAATTTTACTAAGCAGCTTTCCCGGTTGTATCAGCATTTGATATTAGACTAAATGAATTAAGAACTTAACTACGCAACAATTGTTTGAGCCGGATTTTTTGAAGCAACAAAATTAGAAAATATTTTGAGTTAGTCGGCTTCATTCTCCTAATCCTTATATATTTGATTCACAACAATTCATGATTCTTGAGTTTCGAAATCAAACTTCCGCTTTTTGAAGGTCCATTCGATCTTTTGCTCTTCTTTATTCAAAGAGATGAGTTGGATATTAATGACATCCCGATCAACAAGATAACCAAAGATTTTTTGGATTACCTGCATCATTTGGAACAATTGAATGTGGAGGTGGCAAGTGAGTTTATTTTGGTGGCGGCTACTTTGATGCGCATTAAGGTGAAAATGCTGTTACCTCGCCCAGTATTGGATGAAGAAGGGAATGAAGTTGATCCTAGGGATGAGCTAGTTAGGCATTTGCTGGAATACAAAAAGTATAAGTCTGTGGTGGAAACCCTTGTCCAAATGGAGAGCGACAGAATGCAGATGGAATCGAGAGGTAATGTTTTGCGTGAACTCAAAAAGTTATCGGAAGGCAGTGATGTTGAATCTGAAATGCAGGATTTAGACTTATATAAATTGCTGAAGGTTTTTCAGAAGGTAATCAGCCGCTATGAGGTAGAGCAGAATAAGCCCAAGCATGAGGTAGTCCAATATCCATATACCATTTCTTCGCAGCGTGACTTTATTATGGCTAAGCTTGGTGAGACCCCACGAATTTCCTTTGTTGAACTTATTCAAATGGAACCGAATAAGATTGCTGTGATTTTTAACTTCCTCTCCATATTAGACCTGCTCCAAATGAGAGAAATTACCATGCACCTAGGTGAAGGCTTTAATAATTTCTGGATTGAAAAAATTGAAGGAGATTTGGTAGAGCAATAATGGAAGTAGATTCTAAAAAAGCACTTCGTACCCTGAACCCCAGAAGTGTTTGGCTTCCAGTAATCATCGGTTTGGCCATTGTGACATTCATTGCTTTTCGCGATGATAAGATTAATGAAGAGTCTTTGCAGGCTATGCTACGGATCTCAGTTTTGGCTATTGTTTTGGCTTTCGTTTTTCTGATTTCTAAAGACCTATTAAATACAGCCAGGGTAAAATTAGTTGGGAGCGGATCGTTTACTACAAAGGACGCGCTGCGGATTGTTTTTCTCTGGGAATTTGCCGTGGCGGTAGTGCCTCCAATCATAGGCCCCATTGCTGTAGTGGTGTATATCATCCATAAACATAAGGTAGATATGGGGAGGGCGTTAGCTTATGCCTTGCTCTTGGCCATGATGGATAATATCTTCTTTCTTACCGCCTCACCTATTGCGCTTTTATTAACCAATGGTGCTGCTTTGCCGCAGTCTGAGCTTATTCAAAGTGAATTGGGAGGGAGTTTGTCGTACTTCTTTTACCTGAGCTACGGCTTAATTGCTTTCTATATTTCGTTTAAAATTTCTGCTTTACTACTATTCCCTTCCGTTGTTAGGAAGCTTTTGCACAGACTTGCGCGATTGCCTTTCTTGAAAAAGTGGGGAGAGCGTTTGTCGAATAGGGCGGATGAGCTTTTTGAGGTTTCAAAAGAATTAAGAGGTAAGTCGGCTGCCTTCTGGCTAAAACTAGTAGGGCTTACTTATGCGGTTTGGATTGTCAAGCTTGGAGTGTTGAATATGCTAGTGGTAGGCTTTGTTCCTATTAGTATTAACGAACATGTATTGCTTCTTAGCCGACACCTCATTATGTGGTTGGTGATGCTTGTTTCTCCAACACCTGGCAGCGCAGGAACAGCCGAGTATATCTTTCCAGCCTTTTTCGGGGATTTCTTAGGTGAATACACCTTTGTAGCCAGCTTGATCTGGCGCCTGATCAGTTTCTACCCTTATTTAATTATTGGGGCTTTGATTTTGCCAGGGTGGATTAAAAAGTTGGTGGCAAAGGCTAATTAGTGTGTGATTAAATTAATTTAATTAAAATTTTTTGCTAAAAAGTTATTAATTGGGTGTGTGATTAATTTAACGATCCAATTGTATGCCTTCTTTAAATAGACAGTTACTTTTTTTCCTTTTGTTTTGCTTGCCCTCCCTTTTGTTTTCTCAGGATGTTATTCGGTTAAAAGGAAGAGTTGTAGAAAGAGGGACTAATGAGTTAATCCCTTTTGTCACAGTCCGTATTAAAGGAGTTGCTCTTGGAACCATCACAGAAGAGGATGGTCATTTCGCAGTCAAGATACCTGTGCAGTATGCAAAAAGTATGTTTGTCTTTTCTAGCGTAGGATTTACTACGAAAGAGGTGGCCATCGCTGATTTTGAAGAGGGAGTCGAAAAGGAAGTCGTTTTGGAAGCTTTTGTGGCCCAGTTATCAGAAGTAACAGTTCAAAGAGGCCGAGAGCGAGACCCTTTAAAAGTACTCAAAAAAGCACTTAAGAAGCTGGATAATAACTACCCTCAAAATGACATTCTTTATAATGCTTATTACCGAGAACGAATTGAAGAGAACGGTGCCACAATAAAGTTTGCTGATGCGGCTACTACTATTCAGCAGAGTGCTTATACCGGAAAGAGGTTCTTTCAATCAATGGGTGGTGGTGTGTTTAGCACTTCGGGCAGTGTTTTAAGCTCTAGTTTTATATTGGCGAGTAATGCAGGGGAAAGGCTGCATGATCATTTTGGTCACAGAACATCACGAAACGACAGGGTTAAGGTTTATGAGTCTAGGTCTAGCCTTAATCTTACAAAAGAGGGCTTGCAGGCAAATATTGAAGGAGGCCCTTTGGCTACTCTCAGCAAAGACTTGGTTCGATATATAAGTTACTTTTTGGATAAAAAGCAGTTCAAGAGATATGAATTTGAACTCTTTGAAATGCCTGATGGAAATGGAAATTGGGACTTTGTCGTGCGCTTTTCTCCCTCCAAAGCACCAGAGAATTTAGAGAAAATAAGAGCAGACCAAGCCAAGGGGAAAAGAATCAGTAGGACAGATATCTTATCGGGTGCGATTTACATTGATCAGGAAAGCTATGCCATTAAGAAGCTGAGCTATGGGGTAGAACAAGACTTCCGTAGACACATCTGCAACCTAGAAGAAATGAATATTAAGCATTATGGATATAATGTAGATGTATCTTATCAGCAGGTTGGTAAGCGTTGGCAAGTAGAGAAAATAAGAAAGGTGGACGAGTTTATTGTAAAGGATACAGTCAAGCAAACCACAACGCCTTATTCAACGATTTCTGAAATTTTTGTTACCCAAACAGCTTTGGCACTTTCGTCAATACCTAGGTCAGAGAGCTTTTCTAACTCAGATCAAAATGCGCTTTATGAACATAGCGTTGAATACAATGAAGAGTTTTGGGAAACATATGAAGAGGAGGAACCTCTAGCGCAGATCGATAAGAAAGTTCGAGAGGACATGGAGGTTGAAAACAAGTTGGAAGAGCAATTTGTAATGAAGCATCTAAGCGATCCAAATTTAGAACCACCTATTGCCATTGTTCAGACAGAAACAATTAGGCTCCATGGGACAACCTTAATAGATGACTATGCATGGCTAAAAGACTCAAGGGCACCGAAGTCCAACAAACAAGTCATGGATTACTTGCTAAAAGAGAATGCTTATGCCGAGAACTATTTTATGGACCTAAAGAAAGTCGATCAAACCCTAACAAAGGAGCTAACGATTCTTGCAGATGATAGAAGCAAGACCGATCCCGTAGAAAGTAACGGATACCTGTATTGGTCTCAATTTGAAGGAGAGAATGATTACGAAACCATTTACCGGAAGTCAGTTACTGAAGGGGCAGCTAAAGAAGTTCTTTTCGATCTTACCGTAATGGCTGATAGTGTGGAGTATTTTAAAATGGGTTTCTATTCTGTGAGTTCAGATAATAGATATGTGGCTTATTCGACAGATACTGTGGGTCGAAATATATTTACTACCCATATTAAAGCTTTTGAAACAGGAGAGTTTTTGATGGATTCCATTTCTGGTGTTTCGAGTTTTTTATGGTCGAAGGAGTCCGAAGGCTACTTCTACACTAAATTAGAGAAGGGTACTAACCGGCCCTATCAACTCCTGTTTCATAAACTTGGCGAGCCATTTAGCAAGGACAGCATATATTTTACAGAAACTGATCCCGCTTTTAAGATAAGTTTAGGGAGAGCGGGTGGTGATAACTACTTAGTTATAAATGCTTCTTCCAATAATTCCAACATGCAGTATGTTGCAAAGAATCAGTATCCTTACCGTTTCGAACTTGTTAAAAAGGCTGTCCCAAACCAATCTTATTTTTTGAGTAATAGTGGCGCATACTTCTACATTAACACCAATATTGATGCTCCCGATTGGAGGCTCATGCGCACCGATACCGCAAGTTATAAGTTCGAAAACTGGGAAGTGGTTGTGCCAGGGAAAGAAGGTGTTCAGTTAATGGGTTATGAACTCTACGACAATTTCTTGGTCACCCATAAAAGAGAGAAAATGATTGAGCGTATTGAGGTGCTCGATAGAAACACGCAAAAAGAGTATGTGGTCAAAGAAGATGCGGGAGAAGTATTTACTGTCTCATTGGGACGAAACATCGACCCATCTTCTGATAGCCTGTTTTATTATGTTTCTGCTCCACATTTACCAACAACTAAGGTTTCGTATCACTTACGAACCAAGCGAAGTGAACGCAAAAGAATGGTTGATCCAAACTTCCCTTTGTCTAGTTTCATCAAGACTAAACTTCTTTGGGCAGAAGGAAGAGATGGAACCAAAATTCCTGTAACAATGGTCTTTTTTGGGCAGAAAGAAAAGTTCATCAAGAATAGGAACTTCTTTATTCAAACTTATGGGGCCTATGGTATTGAAGGCGGTATTTCTTATAATGAAGGACTTGCTCCGCTATTGTTAAGGGGTATGGTTTACGCTTATGTACATGTAAGAGGCGGCTCGGAAATGGGGGCTTCATGGCATGAACAGGGGCGGGAAATGAACAAACAAAACTCAATGAATGACTTTATTGATGCGGTTGATTTTTTAACTGAAGAAGGCTATGCAAATAAGGAACAGGTGTATGCTTCTAGCGAAAGTGGGGGTGGTTTACTCTTGGCCTCCGTGGTTAATCAAAGACCAGACTTGCTTCAAGGAGTATTTCTAGATTTGCCGTTCGTTGATGTTATTAATACTCTGTTGGACGAGAAGCTACCATTATCAGGTGAAGAATTTACGGAATGGGGTAACCCCAAAAAGAAGGACGATTTTAAATATATGTTGGAGTACTCACCTTATGAGAATGTTAAGCCTCAGGATTACCCAAACATGTCATTTAACACTTCATTAAACGATTCTAAAGTGGGGTATTGGGAGGCAGCGAAAATGGTAGCTAAGCTAAGAGCGATGAAGACAAATGACAATGCGCTGCTACTGAAAACGTCTATGTCTGGTGGCTCTTCAGGAAGAATAGCCTCGATCAAAGAACTCTCATATATGTACTCGCTCCTTTTTTATTGGGTGGATCAAAAACGAGACGAATTGCTAAGCCGGGCCTTAAACAGAGACTGACAATAAAAAAAGCGGCCATCAGCCGCTTTCCTATTCTGAGTAAGAAATTTAATCCTTAGAATTTTTCGAATTGAGAGAAGAAGAAACTTCCTTCAATTGCTGCATTTTCATCAGAATCCGAACCATGTACTGCGTTAGCAGAAATTGATGTTGCGTATTTCTTTCTGATAGTACCTTCTTCTGCATCAGCAGGGTTGGTAGCGCCTATTAGTTTTCTGAAGTCAGCTACTGCGTTATCTTTCTCAAGAATAACCGCTACGATTGGTCCAGAAGACATGTATTCGCAAAGCTCACCATAGAATGGTCTTTCACTGTGTACTTCGTAAAATTTACCAGCAATTTCTGCGCTCAATTTCACATACTTCATTGCTACGATTTTGAAGCCAGCTTCTTCAATCATGTTCAAAATCCCACCAATGTTGCCTGCTTCTACAGCGTCAGGCTTAACCATTGTAAACGTTCTGTTTGTTGCCATTGTAATTATGTCCTTGTTGTATTTTCTTAATTTGGCTGCAAAAATAGAATATTAATTCGGATGCTCTAACCTGATTATGAATATTTTAACTTATTTATCAATAGGTTAATCACTGTTAAATCATTGTTTTAGAAGCTTATTCTTATCAACTTTGTCGGCTGACTGGTATACTGCTGTTGCAGTATTTGTTGTTAATGGGAGATATAAATTCTTTAATCAAACAGCTGAATACCCCGAATAAAATTGTGATTACTACACATCACAAGCCTGATGCCGATGCTTTAGGTTCTTCTTTGGGGATGGCTAATTACCTTATTAAGAAGGGGCATAACGTTAAGGTGATCACACCAAGTGACTACCCAGGATTCCTTAATTGGATGAAAGGGAACGATGACGTTTTGGCCTACACTGATAAGGGCTCAAATCAAGTGCAACACTTTATTGACGAGGCTGATACGATTATCACGCTCGATTTTTCTGTGCTACACAGGATTAACGAGATGGGAGAAATGGTTAGGAATGCCAAAGCCTTTAAGGTAAACATAGATCACCACCTTGAGCCAGAAGATTTTGCTGACTATAGGCTGTGGGATACCAAGGCGGCTTCGACTTGCGAACTTTGTTTTGAACTGATTGTGATGTTGGGCGACAAGGCTTTGATCGACAAAGATATCGCGGAATGCCTTTATGCAGGCATAATGACCGATACTGGCGGCTTCCGTCATCCTAACACGACTCAAAATGTTCATGAGGTTGTTGCCGAACTAATTGGTATTGGGGCAGATAACGCCAAAATAGCCAAGGAAATTTATGACACCAATTCCCTCAATAGACTTAAGTTTTTAGGTTTTGCTTTAAGTCAGAAACTTGAAGTTCTTCCTGAATTTCATACCGCGTATTTTGCAATTACCAATGAAGAGCTCAATCGGTTTGAATCGAAAACTGGAGATACGGAAGGTCTAGTGAATTACGCGCTTTCACTTGAAGGAATTGTATTGGCAGTTTTGTTTAAAGACAGTGGCGATGGAATAAAATTGTCGTTTCGTTCTATTGGTGAGTTTCCAGCAAACGAAATAGCTTCTAAGTATTTTAATGGAGGCGGACATAGAAATGCAGCAGGCGGAAAAACCGAAGGAACGCTAGAAGAAACAGTAGATAAATTCAAGTCTGTTTTGATAGATTACAAACCTTTATTAGATAGCGAAAAGAATAAATAACCCTGTAAATTGCCCTTCATTGTGGCAGTGATTTAAGAATAAGGACAAGAATTAGAATATGAATCAGATGAAAAAGTACTTTGTGGTAATGATCGCCTTAGTTGGGCTCTCTAGTTGTAAGAAAGAGATTAAGTTTATTGAATCAGAACCAGGCGTTGCGTACAGGTTAGTGGACGAACGCGGAGGGAAAAAACTAGGGCCAAATCAAGCCATGATGTTGGACCTCAAGAGTGTATATAAGGATTCTGTGGTGATTAACCCTAAACCTATTGGAGGGTTCGTTATCAATCCAGTTAATGGAGTTCCGCCTATGTTGGGCAAAATACTTCAACCTTTGGGTGAAGGAGATAGCGTGCAGATCAAGTTTAAGCTAGATCAGTATTCGATGTTAACAGGAATGCCTATTACTCCGGATTTGGATACGGCAGAGTTTGTTTTTATGAACATTCGAGTGCTTGAAATCAACGATGAACAAGCTTTTTCAGAGCGTATACAAGTCGAAATGGAAAAGGCTATTGTGCTTCAAGCAGAAAAGGATAAAGTGATCATTGAAGAATATTTGGCAGAAAACAATTTGAAAGCTGAAAGTACGGAAGAGGGCCTTTACTATATCATAAAAAAGGAAGGTAATGGGCCTAAACCTCAAACTGGGCAAACAGTTTCAATAGAGTATGTAGTTCAATTATTGGATGGAACATATATCGACACCAGTTACAAATCCGTTGCAGAAGAGAATAACTTTTATAACCCACAGAGAGAGCCTTATGAGGCATATACCTTTCCTTTGGGAGAACAAGCTGTGATTGAAGGTTGGGATGTAGGTATTCCTTTGTTGAATAAAGGAGGGAGCGCTATTTTCTTTGTTCCTTCAAAATTGGCTTATGGCCCAGAGCCAAGACCAGGTAGCCCAATTCCTCCAAACGGAATTATAATGTTTGAGCTTGAGTTGGTCGACATTAAGAATTAATAAGATAAAGAAACAAACTGATGAAGACGATTAGAATATTCTTGGTGCTAGGTATTGTGGCTTTGGCTTTCAGTGCCTGTAAGCCAGAAGAGGTTTTCGATATTGAGGAGCAATTCACGAGAGATACTGTTTTAATTGAACAGTACTTAGCTGATAATAGTCTTGTAGCAGAAAAGGACGAGAACGGTATCCGTTATATCATTAAGGAACAAGGAACTGGAGCTAATGGAAAGTTTGGGACAACAGTGCTAGTAAAATATACTGGTTACTTGTTGGACGGCTCAACTTTTGACACCAACGTAGGAGGCAATACTTTTGAATTTGTCATCGGTCAAGGTTCTGTTGTTCAAGGATGGGATCTTGCCTTTAAATTGTTCAATAAAGGCACCGAAGCTACTATATACATCCCATCAAAGTTTGGATATGGAAATACTGGGAACTTGTTTATTCCTGCCAGTTCTGTATTGATTTTTGATGTACGCGTTGTAGACTTATTGGGCAACGAATAGATTTCTCTCAACGATATTAAAAGGATCACTTTTCGATAAGTGATCCTTTTTTGGTTTCTGTGCCTTCTTATTGCAGCCTAACCCTTCTTGAAATACAACTTCATAAGTTCATTTTCCAATAATAGGCGTTTCCAGAGCATATTGCTATTGCTGAATTCAACTTCCCAATTGGTTCTTGTGCCTTTTTCATCGCTGATTAATGAAAGCGTAGGTGAATGCACATCAATTTGCCAGATTCCTGTTTCTATTAAAGCTCCTTCTTTGTCAAACTTTTTATAGCGTCTGTCCCAGTTGAAGCTATAAGTGATTTTTTCAAGCAAATATTCGGAAACCACTCTGCCGGTAGCGGGGTGAACACCATTTGCAATAGTAACTTCCCAAGTGCCAACAATAATGTCCCAAGGTGCCATAGGCTTCTGATTTACGGATACCAATGTTACGCTCACTCTCTTTCCTTCTTCCATTCTTTCCCAAATCATTTTCTCATCTAGGAACGAAACATTAAAAGGGCCGTAAGGGTCAATTCCAGCTTCGGTAGACTGAAGCAAAGTCTTCTGCTGAGCATCATAAACCCAACTGCCTAAGTCGTTTTGAAGCCATCCATTTCCCGAAGTAAAAGTACCGTCTACTTCCAGTGAAATCCATTTGGCGGTAGGGGTTAAGTCTTTATCGTCCACTTTAACCTTTTCAATTACCCAAAGGCCAGTAATGGGCAATGGAGAGAATGAAATATTGCCTGTTTTTTCACTTACTATTTGTGAGACGTTTTGCGAATGGACTGGTTGGGCAAGGGTAAGTAAAAGAAACAGAGGGAGGATGTATTTCATCAGTTCTAATGGTCGGCAATAACATCAGTGAAATTAGTGGATTTGACCTGTTCTTCAAAATTCATTCTTAGCCCTTAAATTTTCTTTATCTTCGTTTTTAAATTGAAGAATATGAAAAGAAAAAACATAGCACTTTTCGCTTTGTTGGTCATGGGCTTTTGGGCTTGCCAATCGGGTGAAAATGTAACTGAGGAAAAGGTAGTAATTGATACGCTTACTATTGATCGTCACCTGAGCGTACTGGCTTCGGATGATTTTATGGGAAGAAAACCTTTTACCGAAGGAGAAGAAAAAACAATCCACTATTTGGAGTCGGAATTGAA
>TARA_R110001592_G_scaffold127070_2_pt1 | contig 14864 bp, 12 predicted proteins | sample TARA_R110001592 | Tara Oceans TARA_R110001592 (sample SAMEA4398387) | marine metagenome | biome: Polar Biome; feature: [SRF] surface water layer (ENVO:00010504); material: water (ENVO:00002006), including particulate matter (ENVO:01000060) such as... | depth 5 m
TACATTTGCGATGGTGTTGTACTCTGCTTCACCTTTGTAGGCGCAGGAGCGTGTTCTTCCGTGGATTGCCAAGGCTTGTATGCCCGATGCCTCAGCCATTTTAGCAATCGTTAAAGCATTTTTATTATCAGTGTCCCAGCCTGTTCTAATCTTTAAGGTCACAGGTATATTGACAGCTGAAACAACTTCTTCAAGGATTGCTTGTACGAGTTTCTCGTCTTTCATTAATGCTGAGCCTGCTGCTTTATTACAGACTTTTTTGGCAGGGCAGCCCATATTAATGTCGATGATTTGTGCACCCATATCTTGGTTTAACTTTGCAGCAGTTGCCATCATTTCAGGGTCACCCCCTGCAATTTGAACTGAAATTGGTAAGTCTTCGCCACGGTGATCGAGTCGGTGAATAGACTTTCGGGTTTTCCAAAAGCTTGGGTCAGCAATGACCATCTCGGAAACAGCCATAGCCGCGCCTTGTTCACGACATAATTGCCGAAAAGGTCGGTCAGTAACGCCAGCCATCGGGGCTAGTATCAATCTGTTTTTTAGCTGATAAGGGCCAATTGTAAGCGCATTGTCTTTGAACACGATGTATCTCAAGCATAGTAAGCAGTAATACCAAGTAAGTTCCATTTAAAATCTTGGCAATAAATAAAATGACGGCTTTCTTTAGGGGCGCTAATGATACTCTTTGAATACAGGGGCGAAAAGCTAAAACACCAGATTTATTTGGTTATATTTCGCTCTTATTGGTTGACATTTGATCAGCTTGTTGATCAGTGCTGGATTGATGGGAGTAATGGAAACTGACTTTGTAATTGACGGCATCGGGGCCAGGATCAATTATCTCTAAGGTAATTTGAATGGGCTGAGCGGTGGGCATGCCAGGCCAGCGAAGCGTTTCTTCGTTCAGGTACTCTGAAGGTTGGAATAGGCGTTGAGCGATAACTTGATTATTAATGTTGGAGAATGACAAGCTGATATTAGGAAAAGCCTGCTCAAAAGTGGCGTGATTTGTGATGATAGTTTCAATGATTAAGGCATTAAATGTAGTCGGATGACTTCGAACAACAAGGCTTCTGTTTTCGATTTTTGAAATATCAATTAACTTGGGTAGCTCACAGCCAAGCTCTTGGCATGCGAATGCATATAGTTCAGCTAATTTTGGATACTTAACTAATTTCTCATAATGAAACCAGCTTGCTTGAATAATTAATAAAATTAATAAGCTGAAGTTTAGAGCAAATAAGATTGACCCAATTAGCCAGTTATTTTTTGGGTTTGGATCTTGTTCATATTCAAAATTAAGAGAATTTAAATCTTTTTGGGAAAATTGATCCGGATTGAGCTGAGATATAGGTGTCGTCTCATTATACGATTCCTCAATTTCAGGCGTTTCAGCTTCGTCAATTGTCGATAAACTAGGTTCAACTCTATTATTTTTTGGTTCTTCGAGATCATCAAGAATACTCGATGTCCAGCTTTCATCAACACTATCTTTGTCAGAATCTTCTAATGTTTCATCTTTTAAAAATTGTGTTTTGAATTTATCGTTTCCAGGCTTTTCTAGCTCAAGAAATGAAGCGCTAAGTTCGTCATCAAATTTTGAGGAGCCTTTATAACCTTTTTCTTGCTCATCTTCTTCTGGGTCATCCGCGAATACAGAGAAGTCATTATCATCTTCTGGCTGTGAGGTTTCCAGTAACTCGCTTTCGAGGTCGGTATCATCAAAATCAAAGGAAAGATCGTCATCAAGTATTGATGTATCGATATTTTCCTTCGTGTTGCGCCCATCTAACTTTGCGTTTTCTTGGGACGATATTTGATATGCAATTGCATCAAATATATTTAAGCATGCGCCGCAACGTACTTTACCATTTGCAGCATTTATTTGTTCTTCTGAAACTTTAAATGATGCTTTACAATGCGGACATTGTGTAAGTTGAGAATGCGTCATGCCTAGACTCTGATCCTTTAAGGGCGAAGTAAAACTATTATCAGTCTTTTTTTGTTCCGGTCAAGCGTGCCCAGCCATCTTCAATAACTACCTTATCCATTTCAAAATGAACTTCATAATAAGATCGTAGATCTTCTGCTTGTTCTTCTAGAATGCCAGATAGAATAATATGACCGCCTATTTTAGTTAATTCGGCTAATCTATCCCTTAGTTCATATAAGGGTTGTGCGAGAATATTTGCAAGAAGTATATCTGCTTGTATTTTAGATAAGTCTGAGGGCAGATCATTAGGTAAATAGGTGTCAAGTAGAGAGCTTTCAAGCTTGTTTCTAAGTAGATTGTCATTGCTAGCAAGTAAAGCCTGCGGGTCGTTATCTACCCCTATTACACTAGATGCGCCTAAAAGTAGTGCGGCAATTCCTAATATTCCTGAGCCACAACCATAATCTATCACAGTTTTGTTAGCTAGATGTTCGCCTTGGCTATCAAGCCATTTTAAGCATAGCGCAGTAGTTGGGTGGGTGCCCGTGCCAAATGCTAAGCCTGGATCCAATAAGAGATTAACTGCTTTTGGATCAGGTGCTTCTTGCCAGCTCGGGCAGATCCAGAGTCGAGAGCCAAATTGCATGGGCTTGAAGTGTTCCATCCAGGTTCTCGTCCAATCCTGATTTTCAAGTATTTCAACGCGGTATTTTGGTAGGTCTTCTTGAGTTAAATGCTGGAATACGTTATTTGCGATGACATGTACTTGTTCCATGTCTTCATCAGCGGTGAATAAGCCGGTAATGATGGTGGTGTCCCATAGAGGTGTCGTGCCTAATAGAGGTTCAAGAACAGGCTGATCTTTTGCGTCTTCGTATGTAACAGAGCAGGCACCAGCTGCCATTAAGCTCTCTTCCATGGCTTCTGCTTGTGTAGGCGAAATAAGTGCTTTTAACTGTATCCAACTCATGTGTAAAAATTTTCCTGGAGACTAATAATTAGGTGAAACTGAGTATATTAAATTATGAAATAAGTTTTTCTAAATAGTGAATATTAAACTCTATCGCTCGAAAACCGGGATCCATAATTAATTGGCGATGAAGCAGAATATTTGACTGGATTCCATCTACAATCATTTCGTCCAGAGCATTAGCGGTTCTATTGAGCGCTGCATTTCTATCTTCACTATGGCAAATTAACTTAGCTATTAGTGAGTCGTAGTATGGCGGAACCTTATAGCCATTATATAGGTGTGAATCAACTCTGACGCCTAATCCGCCCGGGGCGTGGAACTGGGTGACAGTGCCGGGGCTTGGAATGAATGTTTTCGGATTTTCTGCATTAATTCGACATTCAATCGCGTGACCTTTGAAGGTGACTTCTTTTTGAGACACAGATAAAGGTAGTCCACTTGCTATACGAATTTGTTCCTTAACAATATTAATGCCAGTGATCATTTCTGTCACTGGATGCTCAACTTGGACGCGGGTATTCATCTCAATAAAGTAAAACTGCTCATCTTGGTAGAGGAATTCAAAGGTGCCAGCGCCCCGATAGCCGATATCTTTACACGCTTTTACGCAGGCATCGAAAGTCGCTTGTCTGGCAGCTTCATTGATATTCGGTGCAGGTGCTTCTTCAATGACTTTTTGATGTCTGCGTTGCAAAGAGCAATCTCTATCGCCTAAATGAATAACGTTTCCGAAATTGTCAGCGAGCACTTGGACTTCAACGTGACGTGGTCGATCAAGGTACTTTTCAAGGTAAACTGTATCATCACCAAAAGCAGACTTTGCTTCTAATTGCGTTAACTCAATAGAGCTAAGTAGATCTTCTTCTTTATAAACAACACGCATGCCCCTGCCGCCGCCACCAGATGCAGCTTTAATAATGACGGGGTAGCCTATTTTTGTGGCGATGGCTTTGGTTTTATCATGATTGTTTGTAATAGAACCGTCAGAGCCGGGAACTGTGGGAACGCCCGCCGCTGTCATAGCTTTAATGGCTGAGACCTTATTTCCCATTAAGCGTATTACGTTTGCGGGAGGGCCGATAAATATAAAGCCGCTTTTTTCAACTTGTTCTGCAAAATCAGCATTTTCAGCTAAAAAACCATAGCCGGGATGGATGGCTTCAGCGCCGGTTACTTCTGCTGCACTGATAATTGCTGGAATATTTAAATAGCTTTCAGCAGGGCTATTGTTACCAATGCAAACGGATTCATCGGCAAGGCGGACATGCATTAGATCCCTGTCGACTTTTGAATGAACAGCAACGGTACCTATATCCATTTCTTTGCAGGCACGCAAAATTCTGAGAGCGATTTCGCCTCTGTTTGCAATTAAGACTTTTTTAAGCATGTTTTGAATCCTGGCGTGTCTTAATTAGGCAATAGTGAAAAGAGCTTGATCAAATTCAACGGGCTCACCATCAAGAGCATTGATTGCTTGAATGACTCCGCTACGATCAGCTTCTATTTGGTTCATCATTTTCATGGCTTCAATGATGCAAATAATATCGCCTTCCTGAACGGTTTGTCCTATCTGAACAAAAGGTGGAGAATCTGGCGAAGGCGATAGATAAAAAGTGCCAACCATTGGTGCATTAATGGTTATGGTATTATTTGCTTCTGGAGTAGAAACTTGTTCAGTTGTTGCAAACGTAGTTGGATTATGGCTCGCTTGTGGTGCTGAAGACATAATTGCTTGGCTAACTATCTGTTGAGAGCGGCGGCTAATACGTATGGTTTCTTCGCCTTCTTTAATTTCAATTTCTTCAACGTCTGATTCTGTGATCAGCTCAATTAATTTTTTAATCTTACGAATATCCATGATTGTTCCTGTATTAAGATTTCAAAATCTCGATTGCTTTATGTAAGGCAAAGTCGTATCCAGTACTACCTAGTCCACAAATTACGCCTAATGCAATGTCTGAAAAATAAGAATGATGTCGGAAAGTTTCCCTGCTATGAACGTTGGATAGATGTACTTCGATAAAGGGAATGCTGACAGCAAGTAGTGCATCTCTAATTGCAATGCTTGTATGGGTGAAAGCAGCAGGGTTGATAATGATAAAATCTGCTGCTTTTTTAGCTTGATGAATACGTTCGATTAAAAGATGTTCAGCATTGCTTTGAAAGTAATCTAAAGAGATAGATTGCTTTTCTGAAAGTTTTTTTAAACGCGTATTGATGTCATCGAGAGTTTCAGAGCCATAAATACTTGGCTCTCTTGTTCCGAGCAAATTAAGGTTGGGGCCGTGAAGCACAAGAATGTGTGACATATAAGCATTACTCACAAAGAGAGGATCGAGCAAAATTCTAAATGGGAGAGATTTTGCATGCAATACTTCAATTAATATATTGCAACATATCTACAATTTTGTGGCTAGTTTGCCCATGTTTGGGGCTATTTACAAGCAGGTTTGCTTACATGTCCATATTGTAACAACGGACGGTGTTGCGACCATTTCGCTTCGCATCATATAGAGCTTGATCGGCTTTTTCGCATAATGATTGAGCATTTTCTTCATGAGATAAAGCAACGCCACAGCTAAAAGTGACGTTGAATGTGCCATTTCCAGCAGGCTGTGGAAGTTCAGCAAAGCGTTCTCTAATCTCGTTTATAATAGTTTTTGCATCTCTTTCGGTGGTGTTGGGCAATACAATAGCGAATTCTTCTCCACCATATCGGCCAATATGGTCTGTTTTACGTAAGCGCTGTTTCAAAAATAGAGATAAGCTTTTAAGGACTCTGTCTCCGATTGGGTGGCCGTAGTTATCATTAATTTTTTTGAAGAAGTCTATGTCTAGCATGGCAAAGCATACTGGCTTATTTTGGTCTTTGGCTTTTGTGATTTCCAGCTCTAATAAATGTAAGCTATGAGTATGGTTATAAAGGCCTGTCAGGCTATCTCTGATCATTAAGGCAATCAGTGAGCGAGCGCGTCTTCCTCTATTCTTTAGCGTTGCGATCAAATGTTTTGGATCAATTGGTTTGGTTAAAAAGTCATCACCGCCCAAGCTCATTGCATGTAATTGTTTGTTTAGATCGTCTTCGGCTGAGAGATAAATGATAGGTACGCTATGGAATTTGTCTTGCTGACGGATAACCTTAGCTAATTCCATTCCGGTGCAGCCTGGCATATACATGTCCATAATGATGATTTCAGGTTGGAATTTATCCAAGGCTACTAAAACTTGCATTGGATCAGTTTCAACTTTAGGTATCATGCCTGCTTTGATTAAAATATTTTCGATGTATTTAGCTTGGGCTTTAGAATCGTCAACTACAAGGATTCGATAAGGGTCCTGAACATTTGAGTGGGAGTACTGTTCTATTTTCTCAATCAGCTGGCCTGGGTCAATGGCTTGGTAAAAGAATTCTTCGCCACCATTTCGTGAAGCCATTAATCTGGTTTTAATATCATCTTTATGTTCACTAACATATATCGTGGGAATAATGGTTTCTTGATTGGTTTGAATTTCACGAACTGCTTCTATGCCGCCAAAGTCATGGCCACCAAAATCAACATCTGCAACAATAGTTTCAGGTTGATCTTGTTTTGAGGCATAAATGAATTCATCCACTGAGTCAAAGCTCAATGATCTAAAACCAAAAAACTCTAATTGGTTAATGATGCGGTTAGCATACTCGCTATTATTTAATGCGAGATAGATTGGTGGACGAAGAAAGGTTCTTGGGCTGTTTTGGCCAATTGTTAAAGCGGCTTGCTTGTCACTTTTTCTGAGAGTACATTCATTTAAAGACTGTATCGCTTTTTCTATCGCTTGGACTTGGTCATGTGTTGGAGCAGAAAGTTGAGTCTTACTTTCTTTACGGCTAGAAAAATAGTCTTTTAGTGCACCACAAATTTTGGTAGCGACGCTTTCTTGTCGAGACATATTAAAGCGAGTGGCAAAGCGCAATAATTTTTCACTAGCATCCGCTAAATCCGATGTTCTTTCTATCGATTGCCATTCGCTAGCTTTACATTTTTGATAAAGATCAAGGACGACACGTGCTTGAGTCGTCACACGTTTCGCAAAGAGTTGTTTTAGCTTTTCACGCTGATTCTCAGGCACCATTAAGCTGTCCTAGTCAATCTTTTAATCGTCTGCAAAATCAAAGTGCGCATGATTCTGAATCTTTGAGCATTGGTTAGCAGTCTTGTCTTCGCTAGCGTTATAATCTAGGGTCTGTTGACGTTTCATATTCACCTCTGTTGAACCAAAAAAAGCGTCAATCAAGGTACGGGAGCGTCGTTTGGTTATTCCAAACAAGTAACGAGAAACGCTGAGTGACGCTTTTTTTGGTTCAACCCGCAGGATCGGACCAGTTTTTCCGTCTGGCGGCGTTGTCAGTCGCTTATGTAGAATAACTACGCGGCACTTCTTCCGCCTTGCCAGACGGAAAAATTGGCTCCGACAGTGGTGGATATGAAACGTCAACAGACCCTAGTACTAAATTTAGCATAATTGCATAGAATGGCAGGTTTTTATCGTCAAAAAATGTCAGGCTTTGTAAGTAACTCTATTCTTAAGCTTATTTGACTATATTATAGGTGCGAATCGTTAATATAGATGGCTAGGGTCTATAGTTATGTTAATGACAGCCGATATCTATTTTCTATGTAAGATTTATATGTACCTCAAACAGAATCGATATCAAACTTATATGTTCAACTTTAACTTAGATCAATATATAGCATGATGAAACATCGAAATCGTACACTTCAGCAAACCCTATTAAGCTTTATAGGTCTTCTATTATTAGTACTGCTATCTATAAGTTTTGTTCTGAGCATATTAATGGTTCGTGATAATTTGACTCAGCAGTTAAGTTCCCATGCTCAGGATGCTGCCAACTCTTTGGGTCTTTCGCTTTCGACAGTAGTAAATAGTCGTGATGAGGTTGCGACTAGCAGAATGATTGATGCTTTATTTGACAGCGGTGAGTATCAGCAAATTGTTTTGTTCGCAATAGATGGCGGGCCACTTGTTATCAGGAAAAGAACAGAGCTACCTTCTGGAGTGCCAGAGTGGTTTAGTCATTTAATGGATTTGCCATCACCTAAAAAAACAGCTGAAGTCATGTCAGGTTGGACTCAGCTAGGAACCTTGGTTGTAGAAAGTTATTCTGGCTTTGCTGAAGCAGAGCTTTGGCAGATGCTGAGGGCGCAATTAGTATGGTTTGTTAGTATTGCTATATTAGGATTGTTTGGTGTACATGTTTTATTAGATCGCTTACTTATACCGCTTAAACTAATTGAGGTTCAGGCCCGCGCGATGTCTTCAAAGCAGTTTTCTGAAAGAGCACCTTTGCCCAGAACGCGAGAGCTCGCTGGTGTTGCACAAGCCATGAATGATATGGCAGATCAGTTAGGTATGGTATTTAGTGAACAGCTTAGTTTGATTGAAAGTCTTCGCTCTAAGTCTTTTGTCGATGAATTAACGGGTTTAGGTAATCGAGAAGGCTTTGATGCTAGGTTAAAAACAGAACTTGATTCTCTTCAGCATACTGCTCAAGGAAGTTTGATTCTTATGCAAGTCAATCACTTATCTTTGCTCAATGATTCTAAGGGACGTGATGAAGGTGATCGCTTTTTGATAAATATTGCTAGTTTAATTAGTGATTTGTTAGCTACTCACCAAGGGTCTTTTGCTGCAAGACGAAGTGCAGCAGACTTTAGTATTTTTCTTCCTTTGGTTATGTCTGCTGAAATAGATGTCATTTTAGAAGAGTTGATGAATGAATTAAGTTCATTGACTGAAATCAAGCAGCTACTAAGAGATGATTGTTTTCACTTAGGTGTTGCTTGTGTACAAAAAGGTGATACTTCCAGTATTTTATTATCAAAAACTGATATGGCGCTGCGTCAGGCTCAAGGCAAAAAAGTATCTGGTTGGCAGCGTTATGCTTATATTGAGTCCTTGGATGTCAATGATGAGGTTCGTGAAGCAAATGAGTGGCGTAGTATCTTGCAAGAAGTATTAGCTACAAGAAGTTTGAAGCTTCATACTCAAAAAGTATTCGATAGAGATAATAAACTCTTTTACTATCAGATTTTATCTCGAATTGAGGTCAATGATGCTTTGATCGTCGCTAGTTTATTTCTTCCTATGGCAGAACGTTTCCAGCTAATGGTCCCCATAGATCAGCTTGTTATGGAAAAAGTATTTGCTGCTTTTGCAAATGGCAGCTTAAGTGTTGAGGGTGGCGATGTATCGCTTGATCCAGTATTTTATTGTGCCACCTTGTCTGAAAGCGCACTCCAAGATGTGCGCTTTATGTCTTGGTTAGATGAGCAAATGACAGAGTATCCACATGTGGCTTCTAATTTGATGATTGAAGTTAGTGAGCATGTAGTGAATTATAGTGAGCCAGCCTTACAAGGCTTGAGTCAATTGGCTAAAAAACATAGTTTTAAAATTTCAATAGAGCGCTTTGGCGTTAGCACGGCCTCATTTGCTTATTTACAACGAATTCCAATTGATGTGTTAAAAGTAGATCATAGCTTTATTCGATCAATTCAAGATAATCAAGTAAATCAGTTCTTTTTGCGTTCAGCTGTTCAATTGGCTCATGGTCAGTCTACTAAAATGATAGCCGTCGGTGTTGAGACTGTTGAAGAGTGGGATACCTTAATGTCGGTCGGATTAGATGGTGCAATGGGTTATTATTTAGAGAGACCGGCAGCAAATGCTGTATTTGAATCATAAAAACATATTAAATGGGTGTGCGTGTGACAGGTAAATTGACTGATTTTATTCGACATCGGAAAGAAGATTTTCAAGATTATTTAGGAGGAGGTGTTGTGGCGCGTATTGCAGGTGTTGTGGTCGGTGTATATTTTCTGGCAGCTCTAGTTTTTGGTTGGTATTGGAGTAGTGAGCCTGAATTGGTTGATGTGAATCAATATGCTGAGCAGAAAGCCAAAGAACTAGGTAGAGAAAGGGTGACAGGTTTTACGACCACTGAAACATTGATCATGCTGATGGAGACCTTGCTAGATAAAAAAGGGGGTTATGTCAGTAATGATATTTTCCCGCCTGGTTTATGGTTGGACAATATAACCAGTTGGGAGTTTGGTGTTTTGGTGCAGGTACGCGATTTAGCCAGAGTATTTCGTAAAGAGCTTAGCCGCTCTCAAAGTCAGTCGGTGGAAGATAAGGATCTCACAATTGCTGAGCCTCAATTTCATTTTGATAATAATAGCTGGGCTTTGCCCGCGACTGAGTCAGAGTATCGTAGAGGTGTAAAAGCCATGCAGAGCTATTTGGTTCGGCTTTCTGATCCTACTAAAAATGATGCTCAATTTTATGCCCGGGCCGATAATTTAAGAGCCTGGTTATCTGAAGTTGAAAATCGTTTAGGTAGTTTGTCGCGACAATTGAGTGAAAGTGTCGGGCGTCAGCAGTTGGATATGGGCTTGGCTGGAGATGTGAATGCTGAGCAATCCACGATGACCTTATCTACAGAAGAAACAAAAACTCCGTGGCTAAAAGTTGATGATGTTTTTTATGAGGCAAGAGGCTCAGCTTGGGCCTTGATACATATTTTAAAAGCAGTAGAGCATGACTTCAACAGTGTGCTGGTTAATAAAAATGCCTTGGTGAGTCTTCAGCAAATTATAATCGAGCTAGAGGCGACTCAAGATGCAGTTTGGAGTCCTATGATTTTAAATGGCAGTGGCTTTGGCTTTTTAGCGAATCACTCTATAACCATGTCGTCTTATATATCCAGAGCCAGCGCGGCAATTACAGATCTTCGTAGTCTACTTCAGCAAGGTTGATACGAAAGCGTTTGCCTCTAAAGTAAAGCCCAGACAAATAAAAAGGGGGATAGTTGATTAGCTATCCCCCTTTTTATTTGTCTGGCATGAATCAATTATTTTTTAAATGCTTCGACAGATTTAACAATCGACGCACGAGCTGTTTCTGCATTCTTCCAGCCTTTCACTTTAACCCACTTGCCTTTTTCTAAGTCTTTGTAATTCTCGAAGAAGTGCTGGATTTGGTCGCGAAGTAATTGTGGAATATCTTCTACGTCTTGAATGTCACCATATTGAGTCGATAATTTCTCATGTGGTACAGCAACTAGCTTCTCATCACCGCCAGCTTCATCATCCATATCTAACATGCCAACCGCTCTACAACGAATGATAGAGCCAGGAATAATCGGGTATGGTGTAATAACTAGCACATCTAATGGGTCGCCATCGTCTGCTAGGGTATTTGGAATAAAACCATAGTTAGCTGGGTAAAACATAGGCGTCGACATAAAACGGTCAACCAATATAGCGCCCATGTCTTTGTCGACTTCATACTTAACAGGGCTGCTTTGTGCAGGAATTTCAATAACGACATAAATGTCGTTTGGAATGTCTTTACCCGCAGGGATTTTGTCAAAATTCATCAGTCGTTTCCTTTGTCTGTCTTAAAGAGTAAGTCTAAAAATAATTATATGGCGCAAAAATAAAAGAGTGGATTATAGGGCTTCGAGCATCTCAACACCAGACGCTGAACCAACAAACAGTAAGTCAGCAGGTTTGATTGCAAATAGACCATTAGTGACAACACCCGTAATATTATTGATTTTTTCTTCCAATTCTTTAGGGTTAAGGATTTTCATGTTGAACACGTCAATAATTTGATTGCCATTATCAGTGACAAAACCTTCTCTATAAACCGGGTCACCACCTAATTTTACAAGTTCTCTTCCGACATAACTTCTAGCCATCGGAATCACTTCAACAGGTAGCGGGAATTGGCCGAGTAAATCAACTTTCTTAGAGGCATCGACGATACATAAGAACTTTCTAGCGACTGCGGCAACTATCTTTTCTCGTGTTAACGCGCCACCACCACCTTTGATGAGTTGTAAGTGAGCGTTTGTTTCATCAGCACCGTCAATGTAGAATTCCATTTCATCAATCGTTCCTAATTCATAGACAGGAATGCCATGAGACTTTAGCCTAGCGGCTGTCGCATCTGAACTAGCAACAGCACCATCAAATTGATGTTTAATTTCAGCTAGGTGATCAATAAAAAAGTTTGCAGTTGATCCAGTTCCAATACCAATAATGCTATGGTTATCCAGTTTGGGTTGGATATACTCTAGCGCTGCTTTTGCGACGGCACTTTTTAATTGGTCTTGATTCATGTTTGCTCCGATTAGGCTCAAAAAAATGTGTCGATATTATAGGCTTCTGAAGAGAGTGAGAAAAGCTATTTACAGAAGAGCTTCCGCTATTTCTATAAGTATTGAATTATCAGTTGGTTGACCGTGTTTGACCTTAAGATATCTACAAATAAAGACATTAAAAAAAGAGAAAGAGTATGCCGATTAGTCGTTATATAAAAAAAATCCTAGATGCCCGTGTTTACGATGTCGCGATAGAGTCTCCGATTACGCATGCAAGTTTATTGTCTAAACGTTTCAGTAATAATATCTATTTAAAGCGTGAAGACTTGCAGCCCGTTTTTTCCTTCAAATTGCGCGGCGCTTATAACCGAGCAAGACAGCTCACACCTGAAGAGCGCAAAAAAGGAGTGATTGCAGCATCGGCTGGTAATCATGCGCAGGGGCTTGCTCTGGCGGCCCAAAAGCTGGGCATCGAAGCGACGATTGTGATGCCCACAACAACGCCTGAGATTAAAGTGAACTCCGTAAGGGAGAAGGGCGCTAAGGTCATATTATTTGGTGATGCTTTTGATGAGGCTTCTATTTATGCGCATCAACTAGTGAAAGAAAAAGGCTTGGTTTATATCCCGCCTTATGATGATGAAGATGTCATCGCAGGGCAGGGCACAATTGCAATGGAAATATTAATGCAATTCACCTCTCCAATAGATGCGGTTTTCATCCCTGTTGGCGGAGGTGGTCTGATTGCTGGTATGGCCGCCTATATCAAATTTGTGCGTCCTGAAATAAAAATTATTGGTGTTGAGCCTGAAGATGCCGCCTGTTTAAAAGCTGCCTTAGAGGCAGATGAACGGGTAATTCTTAAAGATGTAGGTATTTTTGCTGAAGGTGTTGCAGTTAAGCAAATTGGCAAATTACCTTTTGAAATTGCTAGGACTTGTGTGGATGAAGTCATTACGGTGACCACAGACGAAATTTGTGCAGGTATCAAAGATATTTTTGACGATACCCGTTCAATTGCTGAACCTGCTGGAGCTGTTGGTATTGCCGGGCTTAAAAAATATATTGAACGTGAAGGTTTGCAGGATGCAAATTTAATAACCGTGGTCAGTGGCGCCAACGTCAACTTTGATCGCTTGCGGTATATTTCAGAACGAACAGAAATAGGTGAGAAGCGGGAAGCAATATTAGCGGTCACTTTGCCAGAAAAACCCGGAAGTTATCAAAAGTTCATTCACTCACTTCAAAATCGAAACGTTACTGAATTCAATTATCGCTATGCCGACGGTTGTGATGCCCAAATTTTTGTAGGCATACAAATTCCTTATGGTGGAGAGGGTCGTGTACAGTTGTTAGAAGAGTTGGGGGCTTTGGGTTATCCCGTTGTCGATTTAACCGATAATGAAATTGCCAAGATTCATATTCGCCACATGGTGGGTGGCCGTGCATTTGGTGTAGGTAATGAGAAAGTATATCGCTTTGAATTTCCTGAGCGCCCAGGTGCATTGATGTCTTTCTTGAACTCACTAGGAACCAGGTGGAATATATCTATGTTTCATTACCGTAATCATGGTGCGGCCTATAGTCGTGTTTTGATGGGAGTACAGGTTGAATCAGAAGAGCAAGAAGCGTTTACCGAGATGTTAGATAAAGTGGGTTTTCGTTATTGGGATGAAACCAATAATGAGGCTTATCGATTATTTCTTCGTGGGAATTAGTGCTGGCAGTAATGTAGGTATTTCCATGCAAAACATTGGCTTATTGCTAAAGATTAATATCTTTTTTTGAAAGGTGTGCTATTTTTCTGATTAGTAAGGTTTTTTATATTTTTTGAAATAATTATTTTAGTTCTCTGAGGTTAGTATGAAACGAAAGCCAGATGCGATGATTGCATTAATAGCGCTTTTTTTTATTGGTTTGGTTGTTAGTGGTTTTTCTTCAATGACAATTGGCTCTAGTCGCCCTGCAATAGAAGGCGTACCAATGTATCATCAAGATGAAGAAAGAACCGTTAGTCGATAAATAGTTCTTAGTATATGCACCAATTTAGTCTTTAAATAGATAAAATGTTTGATCCGTTAAAACACCTTTCAAGGGCACATCCCATCTTTCTAGCGGTAAGGATGTCTGCTCTTGAAAAGCATGCGCAATACCAATTAGCTTAGGTTTGCTGCGCCCAGTCTTTACTTTATATGCAAAGCTTCTATCGTAAAATCCCCCGCCCATTCCCATTCTATTTCCTGCCTTGTCAAAAGCAACTAATGGCATTAATACTAATGAAAGTAATTGCCTAGGAAGTCTAGCTGTGTTCTTGAAGTCTGGCTCTAATATGCCAAACCTATTCTTAATGAGTTTTGGATTTGGCTTTATGCGGCAAAAACATAAGGTGTTTTTGAAAATAGGGTGTATGGCGGGTAGGTAAACGTGTTTTTTTTGTTTCCAAAGTTGCTTGATCAGGTTTTCCGGATTTAATTCACCATCATTTCCAAGGTATAAAGCGATATGTTGATGCTTGAAAAGAAGTTTGCTTCGGTTGACTTGTTTGAGCAAATTTTTAGAGGCAGCTTTCTGTTCTAAATAACTTAAGGCGCGTCTTTGTTTTCTTAGAGTTGCTCTCAGCTTTTTTTTATCTGCTTGAGTATCTGTGTGACTTTGATCAGGCGAATAAGAAAGAGTCTGTGAGTTAAGATTAGGCATATAGTGAAGTGAAACCGAGTTCGGTTAATTGGTGTGCCCGGAATGCCGCTGCCTGATAAGGCCTTGAACCCGAAGTTCAAGGGGGT
>TARA_R110001592_G_scaffold101852_2_pt1 | contig 14857 bp, 7 predicted proteins | sample TARA_R110001592 | Tara Oceans TARA_R110001592 (sample SAMEA4398387) | marine metagenome | biome: Polar Biome; feature: [SRF] surface water layer (ENVO:00010504); material: water (ENVO:00002006), including particulate matter (ENVO:01000060) such as... | depth 5 m
TCCTTACATTAATATTGATCCAGGAACTTTAAATCCTTATGAACATGGCGAATGTTATGTAACTGATGATGGTGCAGAAACCGATTTAGATTTAGGTCATTACGAGCGTTTTTTAAACATTCCTACTTCACAAGCAAACAATGTTACAACGGGTAGAATTTATCAATCGGTAATTAATAAAGAGCGAAAAGGTGCCTTTTTAGGTAAAACGGTTCAGGTAATTCCGCATATTACAGATGAAATTAAACACAGAATTCAGATTTTAGGAGAAACTGGTGAATTTGATATTGTAATTACAGAAATTGGTGGAACAGTTGGTGATATTGAGTCATTACCTTATGTAGAATCTGTTCGTCAGTTATTATGGGAAAAAGGAGAAGAAAATGCCATTGTTATTCATTTAACTTTGATTCCTTATTTGGCTGCAGCTGGTGAGTTAAAAACAAAACCAACGCAACATTCTGTAAAAATGTTGATGCAAAGTGGAGTAAGTCCAGATATATTAGTTTGTAGAACAGAATATGAAATTTCTGAAGACATCAAACGAAAATTAGCATTGTTTTGTAATGTAAAACAAGAAGATGTTATACAATCTATTGATGCAGAAACTATTTATGACGTTCCAAATTTAATGTTTGAAGAAGGATTAGATAAAGTTGTTTTAAAGAAACTAAAATTATCTTCAGAAAAACAACCACAATTAATAGCGTGGAATAATTTTGTGCAAAAACATAAAAATCCAACTTCTGAAATAGAAATTGGACTAATTGGTAAATATGTAGAATTACACGATTCTTACAAATCTATTACAGAAGCATTTATTCATGCTGGCGCTACAAATGAAACGAAGGTAAACATTCGTTGGATTCATTCTGAAAGCTTAACTCCAAAAAATGTAGAGAAAAAATTAGCAGGTTTAAACGGTATTTTAGTTGCTCCTGGTTTTGGTGATAGAGGAATTGAAGGAAAAATTAAAGCGGTAAAATATGCTAGAGAACAAAATATTCCTTTTTTCGGAATTTGCTTAGGAATGCAAATGGCGGTTATAGAATTTGCTAGAAATGTACTTCATTTAGAAAATGCTAGTTCTACAGAAATGAATAAAAGCACCAAACATCCTGTGATTAACTTGATGGAAAGTCAAGAAAAAGTTACAGAAAAAGGAGGAACAATGCGTTTAGGAACTTGGGATTGTCAACTTAAAAAAGATTCGAAAGTTTTTGAAACTTACAAAACAGAATTGATTAGTGAACGCCACAGACATCGCTACGAATTTAATAACGACTACTTACAACAAATTGAAACTGCTGGAATGAAAGCTACCGGATTTAATCCAAAAACTGGATTGGTAGAAATCATTGAATTGCCAAATCATCCGTGGTTTGTTGGCGTACAATATCATCCAGAATACAAAAGTACCGTGTTAAATCCACATCCTTTATTTGTGAGCTTTGTAAAAGCCGCTTTAAAGCATTCAAAAAAGTAATACTGTAACAAATAGTAAAAAGCTGAGTCTAATAAATCTGAAAAGAGGTAAAGGACAAACTTTTGAGATACAAAAACAAGTTTAGCATTAATTTGGAACAGCATTTGACCTATTAATAACATCAAAAATAAATACAGTAAAATCAACTAAAAACAGTACAGTTTTGCTACATTTGTCGCGCTTATCTTTAAAATCTAAAGATAAAATGACAAGTTGACACTTAAGAACAATCAATGGAACAAAAAAAATTTGACTTAAATTCGTTTATCGGTTTATTATTATTAGGAGCAATTATGCTTTGGTTTATGTATAATAACCAAGAAGAAGTTACTCCTACCGAAAACACCACAGAAATAGTTTTAGATTCTACAAAAACGACAACAACTCCAACCATAACAAACAATACAACACCTATAGTTACAAACGATTCTATAAAAAATGTTGCATTACAAAATAGGTTAGGTGCTTTTTCTTACGGAGCACAAGTTGCTACTGAAGGAACAACCATTTTAGAAAATAAACTTTTAAAATTAACGATTGATAATAAAGGAGGACAAATTATTGAAGCTCTTGTAAAGACGTATAAAAGATACGATTCTTTACCTTTATTTTTAATAAAAGACAACAACGCTTCTTTTAACATCAATTTCGGAACAACAGACAACCGAATTTTAAATACAAAAGAATTATTGTTTATTCCTTCACTTTCAAAAAACGGAGATAACCAAGTTCTTTCTATGAAATTGAAAGTTTCTGAAACACAGTATTTAGAATATAGATACGAAATGAAACCAGATAATTATATGGTTGATTTTGCTGTACGTTCTCAAGGATTAGGAAACGTAATCAATACTTCTAACATTATTAATTTAGATTGGAACTTAAAAACCTACAGAAACGAAAAAAGTATTAAGACTGAGAATATGTATTCTGAGTTGAAATTCTTTACAGATGAAGCTGACTATCTTTCTGCCGCAAGTAATGATAATGAAATTGTAGACAATGTACAATGGATTGGTTTTAAACAACACTTTTTTGCTTCTGTTTTATTAACTGACAAACCGTTTAACAAAGCGTCTTTAATTTCTACCAATTTAGTTGATGATGAAAATATTGACACCGTTTTTACAAAAAAATACGAATTAAAAACACCGTTAGCTTTAAATAATGGCGAATTTAATTACAACATGAACTGGTATTACGGACCAGCTGATTATAAAATATTAGAAAGTTACGAAGGAAAAAACTTAGGTGAAATTGTTGATTTAGGTTGGGGGATTTTCGGAGCGATAAATAGAGTTATTTTCATCCCAATTTTTGGATGGTTAAGTGGTTTAATGTCTAATTACGGATTGATTATTATTTTATTGACCATTGTAGTTCGTATTTTAATGTCGCCTTTAGTTTATAAATCATACGTTTCTAGTGCAAAAATGAAAGTAATTCGTCCAGAATTAACCGCTATTAACGAACGTTTACCAGGAAAAGCAAATGCAATGAAACGCCAGCAAGAAACCATGGCAGTTCAACGAAAAGCTGGAGTTAGTATGATGTCAGGTTGTATTCCTGCTTTATTACAAATGCCAATTTTCTTTGCATTATTTCGTTTCTTTCCATCAAATATTGAGTTAAGACAAAAAGGATTTTTATGGGCAGATGATTTATCATCTTATGATGCCGTTTTCCACTTACCGTTTAATATTTGGGGTTATGGAGATCACGTAAGTTTATTTCCAATCTTAGCATCTATTGCTATTTTCTTTTATATGAAAATGAATCAAAGTCAGCAAGCAAACATGCAAGCACCAGCGCAAGAAGGAATGCCAGACATGCAAAAGATGATGAAGATGATGATTTACTTTTCTCCTATTTTGATGTTATTTTTCTTTAACAATTATGCAAGTAGTTTAAGTTTATATTACTTTGTTTCTAATTTACTTACCATTATTATTATGCTAGTGATTAAAAACTATGTAATTGATGAAGCTAAGATTCATGCACAAATAGAAGAAAATAAAAAACGTCCTGAAAAGAAAAAAGGAAAGTTTAGACAACGTTTAGACAACGCCATGAAACAAGCGCAAGAACAACAAGCACAACAAAAAAAGAAATAGAAGGCAATGCCTTCAAATAATTTAAAAAACCAAAACTTAAATGTTTTGGTTTTTTTTGTTTTTAGTTTGACTTACCGAATGCTACTGAAATCTTAAAACGTACTGTCATTCCGAACGAGGAACGAGGAGGGATCTCATAGATTGTACTTCTTTTTCATGAGATTTTTCGTCACTCATGCTTCGCTCTAGCTCCTAATAAATTTAATCAAAACTGTCCTCGAATTAGGTAACCTTTACAGCAATGACAGGTATAAAAAGATATAGTTGAAAGCAGGAAATAGCTTCAAATAAAAAAAGTGATTCTTACTGCTAAATTTTATCAATTATTAAAAAAACTTCTCGACTCCGCCTACCTGCCGCAGGCAAGGCTCGAAGATACATTCCGTTTTAATGAACTTTCTTCGTTTTAAATCGCCCATAAAACAGAATATATCCATAACACACAATCGTTAAAATAAACGCTGTTTTAAAGCCAAAACTATCAATTAAATTTCCAAAGAAAAACGGAATAATAGCGCCACCAACAATTGCCATACACAACAAACCAGAAGCTTGTGCTTTTAAATCGCCCAAACCTTCTAAACTCAATGTAAAAATTGTTGGAAACATAATTGAGTTGAACAATCCAACTGCTAAAATAGACCACATAGAAAGTAAACCTGTTGTGCTCATTGAAATTACAATCATCGTAATTGCCAACAAGGCAAAAATGCTCAACACTTTTCCTGCTGCCATAATTTTGGTTAAATATGCACCTACAAAGCGACCAATCATTGCTCCGCCCCAATAAAAAATGACAAAAATTCCTAATAAAGATTTTGGATCTTTTCCAGAAAATGATTGATTAAATGTATTGGCAATGGTGTTTGCAATGTGCATCATGGTTTCATTTTCTGCAACAATTGGCGCTAAACCAGAATCGTAAAAATAATTTACTAAAAAACTACCAATGGCTACTTCTGCACCAACGTACACAAAGATTCCCAATGCGCCCATCAGCATAATTTTGTTTTTTAGTAATTTAAAATAACCGCCTTTCGGGCTTTCTTCTATCAGTTTTGGTAATTTGGTAAATAGAAATATTACTGCTAATAACAAAATAAATCCAGCAATTAGTAAAAATGGCGTTTGTACAGTTGCCGCTTCTGCAATATAATAATCGATTTTTTGAGTTTCAGTTAGCAAACCAATTTCATCAGATGATTTTACAGAATCGCTCAGTAAAAACAACGCACCAACAACAGGCGCAATGGTGGTTCCTAAGGAATTAAAAGCTTGTGATAAATTCAATCTACTACTCGCACCTTCTTCACTTCCTAACAACGCCACAAACGGATTTGCCGCAACTTGTAAAATAGTAATTCCACCCGCTAATGTAAAATAACCGATTAAAAATACTGAGAATAATCTATGTTCTGCTGCTGGATAAAACAACAAACAACCAATTGCCATGGTTACCAAACCCCAAATAATTCCTTTCTTATAGCCAATTTTAGATAAGATAAATCCGGCAGGTAAAGAGAATACAAAAAACGCTACAAAAAACGCAAATTGTACCAAGACGGTTTTTGCGTAAGACATTTCGAAAACATCTTTCAATCTCGGAATTAAAGAATCTACTAGTACGGTAATAAAACCCCATAAAAAGAATAAAGACGTTAAAAATATAAATGCTGATCTGTAAGATTTATTAGTTGATGTATTCATTAATTATTTGTTTTTATTATTGTTTACTTTGAGACCAGGTAACTAAAAATGTAAAGATTGCCACAGTCATACTTCCTTCGCAATGACACTCACTTTGCAACTTTGAGACCTTTGAACCTCTGCAACTTTGCCACTTTGCCACTTTGCCACTTTGCCACTTTGTAACTCTGAACCTTTGTTCCTTTGCAACTTTATTAACTTTATTAACTTTCAACATACGAACCAGACTCTACATACGTTTGTTTTCCTTCTTGGTATTTGCTAATTCCAAATCCGCTATGAATACAATAACTACCATATTCTCCTTGCTTGTTTAAAGCAACATAACCTACTTGAAAATTTTTATAATTTGGGTTGGAAGTAACTATTCTTTTTACAGCTTCTTCACACGCTTCTTGTGGTGTGCTACCTTGACGCATTAATTCTACAATTAAAAAACTCCCAACGGTTTTTAACACTTCTTCTCCCATTCCTGTTGCTGTTGCTCCGCCAACAGTATTATCTATAAATAAACCCGAACCAATAATGGCAGAATCTCCAACTCTTCCAGCCATTTTATATGCCAAACCACTTGTTGTAACACCACCAGAAATATCACCATTTTTATCAATAGCCAACATCCCAATGGTATCGTGGTTTTCTATATTGATAATCGGTTTGTATTCTGATTTTACTTTCCATTCTTCCCAAGCTTTTTTTCGTTCTTTGGTTAATAGATTTTTTCTTTTAAATCCTTGAGAAACGGCAAATTGCTCTGCTCCTTTTCCTGCCAACAAAACATGCGGTGTTTCTTCCATTACTTTACGAGCCACAGAAATTGGATGCACAATATTTTCCATACAAACTACTGCGCCATAGTCTCCTTCTTTGCTCATAATAGATGCATCTAGCGTTACATTTCCGTCTCTGTCTGGCGTAGCTCCATTACCAACAGTTGTATTTTTAAGATCAGCTTCTTCTATTCTACAACCCGCTTCGATTGCATCAATAGATTCTCCGCCTTTTTCCAAAACTTCCCAAGCTGCTTTTGTTGCATTATGAAACCGCCATGTTGCCACTACAATTGGCAAAACTGGTGTTGCAGTTGCAATTGCTTTCTTATCTTTTTTAGCTTCGGTTTCACAAGAAATAATTGTTGGTACAACTGCCAAACCTAATCCTGTTAAGGAAGCTCTTTTTATAAAATTTCTACGTTTCATTTTATGCTAAATTTAGTTCAGTATCTTTAATTATATTGATTTCTGCCTACGCAGGAATTGTATAGGTTACCTAATTCGAGGAACGAAATAATCTCTTTTTTTTATGATGATATTACTACAGAAAGCAAAAAACTTTCTTCGCAATGACGTTCATCTATTTTATTTGGATTTCATCCGCAAACAACCAGCTTCTACCATTGTGTTTATAGCCCAAATGCCACTTTGGTAAAATCCCTAATTTTTTTGCGACTACTTTTATATATCTTGCTTTAACTTTTTTTGAAGATGAAATTCTTTTAATCAAAACATTTTCATCTTTATTTGGCGGAAACTTATATTCAGTTTTTAATTTTGAAAAGTTAATTCCGTCAGTAGAACTAAAAAAAGCAACTTCTGTTGGGAGAAATATCCAACTACGTTGATCTTGCAAAAAACCAACAGAAATTTTATTAATTTCTTTTATTTTTCCTAAATCTACAATCGCAATTAAATCTGTATCAGAATATCCTTGCCAAGTTCCGGTTCTAAAATCTTGCCCTCCAATAACTCCATCAATCAACGCATTTTTTCCGCCACCATTATATTGATTTGCATATTCGTTTTTTAATGTAATGGTAACATTCGGATCAATTTTAAAGAAGTCAGTTGTAATGGTTGCACTTTTTTTACCATTTTTTTCTGCATATATTTTTAAACTTGTTTTCTCTGAAATGGTAAATGGATTTTCGTATTTCACAAATTCATTTTCTATAGAATAATAAATTTCTGATTGTTTATCAACCGTATTTAAGGTAACACTCGTTTTTCCTTTAAAAGCAATATCTCCAGTTTCAATAAATGGCGCAGCAACAATTAAATGTTCTTTAATTTCTGTAACCGGAACGTATTTGTCGTCTGTTCCCCAAGTTGATGGTTTGTCTGTCATCACAAAACGTAAAGTTCCGCCAGTAACAATATCTTTATGATTTAAAAATGTGTACGGATAATTTTTACCGTTTAATTCAACCGATTTAATGTATTTATTTGTTTTAGAAATTGAATCGGCAGCAATTGTAAATGTTTTTCCGTTTTTTAAATTGATGGTTGCTTTCGGAAATAATGGCGCTCCAATAATGTATTGATTTGATGCTGGCGTTACAGAATAAAATCCCATAGAACTCAGCACAAACCAAGCACTCATTTGTCCGCAATCTTCGTTTCCTGAAATTCCGTCTGGAGTATTTGTGTATAATTCAGTTAAAATCTGACGAACTTTTTCTTGTGTTTTCTGAGGTTTATTTACAAAACTATACAAATATGCCATGTGATGACTTGGTTCGTTTCCGTGTGCATACTGACCGATTAATCCTGTAATATCTGCTTGATCTCTACCAGAAGTTTCATTTTTTGCGGTAAATAATTTATCCAATTGCTTTTCTAAATTCTCTTTTCCTCCTAACAAATTGATAAAACCAGAAATATCTTGTGGCACATAAAAACTATATTGCCAAGAATTGGCTTCTGTATAATTAAAGTTTACTTCAAAAGGATCAAAAGGCGAAAACCACGTATTTCTAAAACGTCCACGCATAAATTGTGATGAAGGATCAAACACATTTTTATAATATTGTGCTCTTTCTGTATACGTTTTATAATCATCATTTTTTCCTAATGATTTTGCCATTTGCGCAATTGTCCAATCATCGTATGCATATTCTAAGGTTTTAGAAACAGATTCAGATTCTTTTTCAACAGGAATAAATCCATATTTTTTATAGGAATCCAATCCCAATTTATCTCTTGTTGCAGAATGTTTCATCGCTTCAAAAGCTTTGTTTACATCGTAATTTCTAATTCCTTTTAAATAAGCGTCAGCAATTACAGGAACTGCGTGATAACCAATCATACAACCAGTATAACTTGCAGATAAATCCCAAATTGGCATAATGCCGCCTTCATCATATTTCGCCAAAAATGTATTAATAAAATCGTTGGTTTTATCTTGCTCTATAATTGTATATAAAGGATGTGCAGCTCTATAAGTATCCCAAAGTGAGAACACCGTATAATAATTAAACTCTTTTGTTTCATGGATTTTCATGTCCATTCCACGATAACGTCCATCAACATCTTGATACAAATTTGGCGCAATCATGGTGTGATATAATGCCGTGTAAAAATTGGTTTTATAATCAAAATCTTCAGATTCTATAACTATTTTCTCTAATTGCTGCTCCCAAATATCCTGAGTCTCTTTTTTAATTTCTTCAAAAGTTTTATTACCAATTTCTAATTGCCAATTGTGTATTGCTCCTTCTTCATCAACAGGCGAAATTCCGATGGTAACATTAATTTCGTTTCCGGTTGTATTGTCAAATTCAAAAGCTGCTTTTACTTTTTTCCCTTCCTTTTTATCTTCTAAAAAAGTAACGTTTGTAAATGGTTTAGAAAATAGCATGTCAAAAAATAATCGTTGATCTGTAGCCCAAGCTTTCGAAAAACGATATCCAGAAATTTCTGTTTTAGAATTGATTGTTAATTTAGAATCTAACACTTCATCTCGATGTTCTAAATCTAAAATGATAATTTGTTTTGATCCTTCTGCAAATTGATATTTATGAATCCCGCTTCGTTCTGTAACTGTTAATTCAACATCAATATTTGTGTCGTCTAAATGCACTTTATAATAACCCGGTTCTGCAATTTCTTTGTCATGAGAAAATTTAGATTTATATCCTTCTTTTCCGTCTGCACCATTATTAAAAACAACTTTATTTGTTGGCATTAATAAAATATCTCCATAATCAGAAACTCCTGTTCCGCTTAAGTGCGTATGAGAAAATCCGAAGATTTCAGAATCAGAATAATGATATCCAGAAGAACCATCCCAACCGTCTAATCGTGTATCTGGACTTAATTGCATCATTCCAAACGGACTTGTTGCCCCAGGATATGTATGTCCGTGACCACCAGTTCCTATAAACGTATTTACATAAGAAATTAATTGTTGGTCTTTTTGTGCTGGAGAAATTGGAGGGCTCTGTTTACAAGAATTTAAGAAAAATGATAGTAAAACTACCAGTAGAAAATATTTTTTCATTCCGTGTTTGAATTTATTTATTTGACTAAATTAGCAAGATAACAATAATCAACCTATTTATTTATGTGGAATTTTAAACACACTAAGTATTTTTTAATCTACTCATTCACAATTTTACTTTTTAGTTCTTGTTCAGAAGAGAAGCAACTAGCTGTAACTCCTGCAATTATTCCTGCACCTTCTTCTCAACAAATTAATGAGGGTGTTTTTGAAATGAGCAATTCAACAGGCATTTTTTCTGATGATGAATTTAAGCAAGTTGCCGATTTTTTAAAATCTTATATTGAATATGGAAGTGAAATAAAATTAAAATCGGAAGCGTATAAAAACGTCATCAGCTTTAAGAAAGATACTTCTATTACAAACGAAGAAGGTTATTTATTAAAAGTAACATCAAACGAAATTACAATTGCTGCAAATTCTGCAAAAGGAGCTTTTTATGCAGTGCAATCTTTACGTCAATTATTGCCAGCTTCTTTTGAGAATAGCACGTATAAAGAAAGTACAGTTTCCATTCAAAATTTAGAGATTACAGATGCGCCACAATTCAAATATCGTGGAATGCATTTAGATGTTGGGCGTCATTTTTTTCCAGTTGATTTTATTAAAAAATACATCGATTTGATGAGCATGTTAAAATTAAACACTTTTCATTGGCATTTAACAGAAGATCAAGGTTGGAGAATCGAAATAAAAAAATATCCAAAATTACAAGAAGTAGCAGCGTTTAGAAAAGAAACGTTGATTGGTCATTATAGCGATCAACCACACAAATTTGATGGAAAAAGATATGGCGGATTTTACACACAAGAACAAATAAAAGAGGTTGTAAAATATGCATCTGAAAGACAAGTTACTATCATTCCAGAAATAGAAATGCCTGGTCATGCACAAGCTGCAATTGCTGCTTATCCAGAATTAGGTTGTACAGGAAAATCAATTGATGTTGCAACGAAATGGGGAGTTTTTGAAGACATTTATTGTCCGAAAGAAGCAGCTTTTAAGTTTTTAGAAGATGTTATTGACGAAGTAATTGCGTTGTTTCCTGGAAAATACATTCATATTGGTGGCGATGAAGCTCCGAAAACACGTTGGAAAAACTGTGCTCATTGTCAGGCTTTAATTAAAAAAGAAGGCTTAAAAGACGAACATGGTTTGCAGAGTTATTTTATCACCAGAATGGAAAAATACATCAACTCAAAAGGAAAACAAATTATTGGTTGGGATGAAATTTTAGAAGGCGGATTAGCACCAAATGCAACCGTAATGTCTTGGCGAGGAACAGAAGGAGCAGTTACTGCTGCACAACAACATCACGATGTCATTTTAACACCAGGTTCTCATTGCTATTTTGATCATTATCAATCTACAAAAGAAGATGAACCTTTGGCAATTGGCGGATTTTTACCTTTAGAAAAAGTATATAGTTTTAATCCGATTCCGAAAGAATTAACCAAAGAAGAATCTAAATATGTGTTGGGAGCGCAAGGAAATGTTTGGACAGAATACATGAAAGATTCTAAGCAAGTTGAATACATGGCTTTTCCAAGAATGGTTGCGTTGAGCGAGGTTGTTTGGTCTGAAGATAAAAACAAAAATTTCGAAAATTTTAAAACTCGTTTAGAGTTTTATCAACAAAGATTAGACGCTAGAGATGTAAATTATGCCAATCATTTGCATGAAATTTTAGGGAAATCAGAAATAAAAGAAGGCGTTTTATACATGAATTTAAAAACTTCTTCGAATACTAAATCCATTCGGTATACTTTAGACGGCACAGCACCGAACATCAATTCTGCTGTTTATAAGGAACCTTTACTTATAAATAAAAGTGTCACTATTCATGCTGCTTCTTTTAATGCAAAAGATCAAGTGAGTGGCGTTTTTAAAGAAAGCATAAAAATGCACAAAGCGGTTGGAAAAAAAATAACTTTTGATGTTGCTCCGAGTGAAAAATACAATGCTGGCGGAAATGCTGCATTGATCAACGGAATTAATGGAAGCGACAAACGTTATGGAGATAATGAATGGTTGGGTTTTGACGGAAAAGATGTAGAAATTACAATTGATTTAGGAAAAGAAATGGATGTAAATTCTATTTCCACTCGTTTTAACAATCAAAATGGAAGTTGGATTTACGCTCCGTCTCAAGTTATTGTGAGCTTTCCTGGTAAAGAAGAATTTATCCCAATCGAATTAGAGCAAAGCGAAGAAAAAATTGTTGATTTAAAATTAGAGACAAAAATAGTCACTCGATATATCAAATTAAAATTGATAAACTATGGCATAATTCCTGACGGAAAACAAGGAGCAGGACACAAACCTTGGTTGTTTATTGATGAAATTGTTGTGGAGTAAAAAAAAGGTTGTCATTCCTGCGAAAGCAGGAATCCATTTTTAAATATTTAACTGCAATTAATAAGATTCCTGCCTACGCAGGAATGACATAAAAATATGAAACTAGAAATCTGCGCAAACTCATACCAATCTGCCATCAACGCAGAAAAAGCCGGAGCAAATAGAATTGAATTGTGTGCTGAATTAGCTGTTGGCGGAATTACACCTTCGTATGGATTGTTAAAAAAAGTGGTTGAAAATCTTACGATTCCAATTCATGTTTTAGTAAGACCAAGAAGTGGAGATTTCACCTATTCTGATGATGAGTTTCAGATTCTAAAAGAAGATATTTTAATTTGTAAAGAGTTGGGCGTTTTGGGAATTGTTTCTGGTGTTTTACATATTGATAACTCCATTGATATTGAAAGAACAAAAGAACTTGTTGAGATTGCCAAACCAATGAATTTTACATTTCATAGAGCATTTGATTGGGTGCTAAATCCGATAGATGAAATCAAGAATTTAGAAAAAATTGGAGTCGTTAGAATATTAACTTCTGGACAAGAAACATCCGCTGAAAAAGGGTTGAATAATTTGATTGAATTTCAAAAAGCAACTTCTAAAATTACAATTATGCCTGGCGGAGGAATTAACAAAAACAACATCAAATTGTTTCAAGAAAATGAATTTAAAGAAGTGCATTTATCAGCAACTTCTCAAACCAAAACTATTGAAAAACCTTCAATATCAATGAATAGCAACAAACATTTTGACGAAACTCAAATTGCAACTTCAGATATTGAACACATAAAAACCTGTTTAGACATCATTTCGAATGAAACATAAATACCTTCTTTTTCTTTTAGTAATAACAAGCGTTTTTAGTTGTAAAAAAACAACTTCAGAATTACCAATTTCCTTCACTATTCATGAAAATTGGGAATTCAAATCCGTTGAAGATACGGATTGGAAATCGGCTTCTGTTCCTGGTAATATTTTTACAGATTTATTGGATCATAAAATCATTCCAGATCCTTTTATACAAACCAACGAAGAAAAAGTGCAGTGGATTGCCAAAAAAGATTGGGAATACAAAACTGCATTTACTGTAAACCAAGAAACATTACAAAAAGAAAACATCAATCTTATTTTTGAGGGATTAGATACCTACGCAAAAGTGTATTTAAATAATCAGTTAATTACCACAACTACAAATGCCTTTAGGACCTACAATATTGATGTAAAAAAACATTTAAAATCTAATAATGTTTTAAGAATTGTTTTCACGAATACTGATAAAATTGAAACTGTAAAAGAGAAAAATAATCCCTATCAATTACCAGAAGGAAAACGTATCTACACGCGTAAAGCGCAGTTTCAATATGGTTGGGATTGGGGACCAAAAATGAATACTTCCGGAATTTGGAAAAATGTTTCTCTAAAAGCGTGGAACGACATTAAGTTTGATGACATTTTTATCAAACAAAAAAGCATAACAAAAAACAATGCAAGTTTAGAAATTGAAGTCACTATTGACAGTGATGAAGACAAAAACATCATCCTTGTTACTACTGCTGATAAACAAACGTATTCAAATCATTTAAAAGTTGTTAAAGGAAAACACACATATTCTGTTCCGTTTGATATTAAAAATCCAGTTTTATGGTGGACACATAATTTAGGAAAACCACATTTGTATGATTTTGATTTTAAACTGATTGAAAATAATATTATAAAAGACAAAAAATCAATAAAAAAAGGATTAAGAACTATTAAATTAATAACAGAAAAAGATGCTATTGGCGAATCATTTTATTTTGAATTGAACGGAAAACCTGTTTATATGAAAGGTGCTAATTACATTCCTCAAAATAGTTTTCAGAATAAAGTAACTGATGAAAAGTACAATAAATTACTTTCTGATGTGGTAGCTTCAAATATGAATATGTTGCGAGTTTGGGGCGGCGGAATTTACGAAAATGATGTTTTTTACGATTTGTGTGATGAAAAAGGGATTTTAGTTTGGCAAGATTTTATGTTTGCTTGCGCGATGTATCCTGGCGATAAAGAATTCTTATCAAACGTAAAACAAGAAGCAGAAGATCAAGTAAAAAGATTGAGAAATCATGCTAGTATTGCTTTGTGGGCGGGAAATAATGAAAACGCAGAAGGCTGGAATCGCTGGGGTTGGCAAGATGGAAGGACTGAAAAAGAAAAAACAGCAATTTGGAACGATTACTTGAAAGTTTTTGATTCAATTTTACCAAGTACAGTTTCTAAATTAAGTCAATCAAGCTATTGGGAAAGTTCTCCGAAATTTGGTAGAGGAAATCCGAAATACGAATTTGAAGGCGATGCACACGATTGGTGGGTTTGGCACGATGCAAGACCATTTGAACATTTTCAGAAACAAGTTCCTAGGTTTATGAGCGAGTTTGGTTTTCAATCTTTTCCGAGTTATGAAACGATTAACTACATCAACCAAAAAGAGAACGTAGATTTAAAAACAGACGGAATAAAATCGCATCAAAAACATGTTAGAGGTTTTCAATTGATTAATGAATACATGCAACGCGATTACAACGTTCCAACTGCTGATGAAGATTATGTATATGTAAGTCAGTTGCTACAAGCCAAAGGAATTGTGATGGGAATTGAGGCGCACAGAAGAGCAAAACCGTACAATATGGGAACCTTGTATTGGCAATTAAACGATTGTTGGCCGGCAATTTCTTGGTCGAGCATTGATTATTTTGGCAATTGGAAAGCATTGCAATACAAAGCAAAAAAAGCGTACGAAAATGTTTTGATTTCTTATGAGGAAAATAAACAGAACATTTTAACGTACATCATAAATGACACTTTTGAAAGTGTTTCTGGAAAACTTACAATGAAGATTATCGATTTTAAAGGAAATGAAATTTGGTCAAATTCT
>TARA_R110001592_G_scaffold1470_2_pt1 | contig 14838 bp, 14 predicted proteins | sample TARA_R110001592 | Tara Oceans TARA_R110001592 (sample SAMEA4398387) | marine metagenome | biome: Polar Biome; feature: [SRF] surface water layer (ENVO:00010504); material: water (ENVO:00002006), including particulate matter (ENVO:01000060) such as... | depth 5 m
TGACGGTCTTACAGACTATCAAGAAGAAAAAATCACAATGACTGATCCATTATTGAAAGATACTGATGGTAATGGTACTGAGGATGCTCAAGAAGATTTTGATGGCGACAGTGTTTCTAATTTAATTGAGGTTTCCCGTGGTTCTGATCCTTTTGTGCCTTCGAATGAATTGGCTTTAGTTAAAAAATCAAACAAAAACATAGTCATCGAGCACTTAGGTCTTTTTGATAAAGATGCTGATTTAATGACCGGCATATATGAGAAGGTCTTTGGCTTAGATGATACTGATGCTTCTGATAAATTCGCAGATTTAGATGAAGATGGCTTGACCAATATTGAAGAGTACTTCTTTGCAACTGACCCAAGTGATGAAGATACAGATAATGATGGTTGGTTTGATATCTATGAAATATTAAACGGTACTGATCCAAATAACAGTTTATCTTTTTAAATTCAGGTGTTTTACTTTTAAAGACCATAGTCCTCGGCCAGCGATAAGCTGGCCGAGGATTTTCAATATAAAATTTATAGATCCATGGTATTGATTAAGCTCTACTTTTTTATTTCAGCCTTAAATACTTAGCGCTTTAATGTGTCCTCCTGTTCTCTCTCAGTGTAAGATAAGCAACTTGATTCAATATAAGAATGAGATATGAGCTATCAAGTTTTAGCCCGAAAATGGCGCCCTCAAAATTTTAAGCAAATGGTCGGTCAGGAACATGTTCTCAAAGCCTTAATTCATGCTTTGGATAGCCAGCGCTTACACCACGCCTATCTATTTACCGGCACGCGTGGTGTTGGTAAAACAACGATCGGTAGAATATTAGCGAAGTGCTTGAGTTGCCAAGAGAAAATAACCTCTGAGCCTTGTGGAAAATGCGCTGCATGTACGTCTATCGCAGAAGGTCGCTATGTCGATTTGATTGAAATCGATGCAGCATCGCGCACCAAAGTTGAAGATATGCGTGAGCTCTTGGAAAACGTTCAATATGCGCCCACACAAGGCCGCTTTAAGATTTATTTGATAGATGAAGTGCATATGCTATCGCAATCAAGCTTTAATGCGCTCTTGAAAACCTTAGAAGAACCACCAGAGCACGTTAAGTTTCTATTTGCGACGACAGATCCACAGAAGCTTCCCGTTACAATATTGTCTCGTTGTCTGCAGTTCAACTTGAAGAACATGTCCCCTGAAAATATTGTGTCACATTTGGCCTTTGTGCTAAATGAGGAAAAAGTTAGTTTTGAGGAGCCTGCTCTATGGGGCTTGGCGCTTGCCGCTGATGGTAGTATGCGTGATGCATTAAGTCTGACTGATCAGGCCATTGCGTATGGCAATAATTCTTTAAGTGAGTCGGGCGTTAGTGCCATGCTTGGCACGGTGGATCAGAAAAAGGTTTATCGGATACTTGATGCGTTGATTCGTAAAGATGCGCCAACTATGTTTGCTGAAGTAAAGGATTTAGCAGATTTTTCACCGGATTATCGTTCAGTTTTAGCGACTATATCTTCTATATTGCATCGGGTGGCATTAGAGCAGGTTGTACCAGGGTCTGCCGATAATTCGATGGGTGATAAAGTGCAGATTAGGAAATACGCGAATCTATTATGTGCGGAAGATGTACAGCTTTTTTATCAGATCGCTTTAACCAGCCGACAGGACTTACACATTACACCAGATACTAAATCTGGTTTTGAAATGGCTTTATTAAGAATGTTAGCTTTTCAGCTATCTCCTGTTGATCCCCATAATCGAGAGGTATTTGATTCTGAACCGCAGCATCAAACCGAGGCTGTAGCTGATTCACACGCTTCAATTGAACTAGCTTCTGAAGCTAACGTTCCTGAACAGTCGTCTATTGAAAGTGTTCCTAAGGTAAATGATGTACCTCTGCCACTAAGTGAAGATCAAAGGCCTTCCGTTGATCAGGATAATTTTGGCTCTGGAGAACCTGCAAGCGCTGCCGCTATGGAAGACGTAGAAACAATAGAATCACCAGATTCCAATAGTATTCAGTCTGAACTTGAACATACTGAAATAGAAAGTCATGAGAAGGGTGTGGTTCAAGTTGAAGATCAAACTCTTACAGCCATTTCTTCAGATATCGATTTTCAAAACAATTCAGAGCCTGTCAATGATGAATATTTAGAACCTGAGGAAAGTGAAAAAAAAAACCTGAAGGAAGCGCCTGATGCTTTGCCTTCAGGTTGGAATGCTCAAGTATTAGAGCTGGATCTTTCGGGTATGACGCTGAACTTTATGTTAAATAGTGTCGTTGAGTTAGCTCAGCCAAGTGTAAGAGTATTTGTTGAATCTGGTCATTTTCGACTGTTTAATGAAAATCATGAGAAACGCGTTCGAGAATCTTTACTTTCATACTATAAAAACTTTTCTGATGTTGAGTTTATTGATGGCTTGTCAAAAAATCATGAAACACCCATGATGTGGCGTGAAAGAAAGTTAAATGACAAGAAGCTCTATGCTAAAGAATTGATATTTAATGACCCTTATGTGAAAGAAATTGTGAGTGAGTTTCAGGCAAATCTAATTGAGCAAAGTATCCAGCCTGAAATTTAATGTATACAGTTAAATTGTTTGATTAATTTTTCTTAGAAGAGAGAATTCTATGATCGGTGGAAATATGTCAGAGCTGATGAAACAAGCTCAAAAAATGCAGGAACAACTTCAAAAGCAGCAGGAAGCGATCGCAACAGTTGAGGTGACGGGTGAGTCAGGTGCAGGAATGGTAAAGGTTCTGATGAATGGACGGCATGATGTAAAGCGGGTTCAACTTGATGATTTATTGATGTCTGAAGACAAAGAAATTCTGGAAGATCTTCTGGCTGCCGCTGTGAATGATGCGGTACGTAAGATTGAAGATGCTAACAAGAGCACCTTATCAGGCTTGGCTGAAGGTATGGGGTTTCCTCCCGGGATGAAAATGCCGTTTTAATTGAAACGATTACTTGAAAGCACCTGTCGCTATTTTGTTGTGAGAAGTAAACATGAGTTTTGGTCCTGTCGTAGATGAACTGATCGAATCATTAAAAGTTTTGCCTGGTGTAGGACAAAAGTCAGCCCAAAGAATGGCGTTAATGTTATTGGATGGAGACAGGCAAGGTTCCGCAAGATTAGTCAATGCGCTAGCTAATGCCATCGAAAAAGTAGGGCAGTGCTCAGCTTGTCGTACCATTTCAGAGCTAGATGTATGTCGTATCTGTTTAGATAAAAATCGAGACAGGCAGGTACTGTGTGTGATTGAATCTCCCGCTGACCTAATTGCGATTGAGCAAGCTCATTATTTTAAAGGCCTTTACTTTGTATTAAGTGGCAGTTTATCTCCCCTGGATGGAAAAGGGCCAAACGAAATAGGTTTCCCGGAGCTCTTCAAGAGAGTTGACTCTTTAGGTGTGAAAGAAATAATCGTCGCCACAAACCCGACTGTCGAAGGTGAGGCGACAGCGCATTACTTAGCGGATGTATTTCGTGGCTCACACGTATTAATCACGCGCTTAGCTCATGGAATACCGCTTGGTGGATCGCTGGGCTATGTCGATGGCGGTACTCTAAATCATGCTTTTACCGGCCGTAAACCGATGACTGAAGAAACCTAATGAATTTAGCAAGTGATCACCTTGAAAATCCGACTTATACCTTAATTACAGACTCAAAACGCCTACCTTCTTTGGTAGAGCAGTGGCAAAAAGCCAGTTTTTTGGCCATTGATACCGAGTTTATTCGTACCCATACTTTTTTGGCAGAGCCAGGTTTAATTCAAATTGCCGATCATTCAGGTGTCTATCTTCTTGACCCTGTGGCATTAAAAGATTTAAGCATACTTATACCTGTTTTAGAAAATCCGAATATTATTAAAATAATGCATTCTATGAGCGAGGATGTCGGGCTTTTATTCCATTCAGTGGGTGCCCAAATTAAGCGCGTTTTTGATACACAAATCGCTGCGGCTTTTCTAGGGATAGCGGTTTCACCCGGTTATCAAAATTTAGTATTAGATGTTTTAAATGTAGAACTAGATAAGGGTGAGACCCGTTCAGACTGGTTGAAACGCCCGCTTACAAAAAGCCAGTTGCATTATGCTGCTTTGGATGTGATTTATTTATTGAAACTCTTTCATATCCTGAAACCAAAGCTAGAAGAAGCCGGGTTTCTAGATGCATTGTTTGAAGAAACAGGATTCCTGATTGAGCAGGTTATTAGTGCTTGGCAGCAACCAGAAAGCGCTTATTTAAAGTTAAGGGGCGCATGGGATTTACCCAAGTCATCTCAAAGCTTGCTTCAAGCGCTTGTTATATGGAGAGATGAGACGGCTTTGCAGGAAAATATACCGAAACCTTGGGTTTTTAATGATGCCTCACTCATTGAAATTGCCGCGCTAAAGCCTAAAAATGTTATTGAGTTAAAAAGAGTCAAAGATTTACAAAGCAAGTCTTATCGTCAGTTTTCAGAGCGTTTAATTGCTGTTGTAAATGCATTTGAGTATAACGAAGAGTCTGATTTACAGCTTGTGGATGCGCCTGTTAAAGGAGATGAACTTGTCATGTATCGGAAGTTAAAGTCCGTTATTGCCAGTGTTTCTAAAGAAACGGGTATTCCGGCTCAGCTTCTTGGTTCAAGAAAAATGTTAGAAAGTTTGGTGATCCACTGTCATAGAAATAACAACAGAGATTTTACTCCAGAGTTTACAGGCTGGAGAAAAACATTATTAGGCTTAAGATTTAGTAAGGTTTTATTTGGTGATGTTTTATTTGGTGATAATTGAGTCGCTCATTTTTAGTTAAGTTCAATAAAAAATTTTAGAATCCTATCTTTAGAAGGTTATCAATGACTCAGTATACTTCGAATATAAAGCGATTTTGTTCTGTTTATAAATCAAGCAAGAAAAATGAAATGTACCTTTACGTCGATCGTAAATACGATTTAAAGGAATTACCCGAGTCGCTAAGTGTTATTTTTGGTCAACCTTTACACGTTCTCGATATGATTTTAACACCAGAAAAAAAGCTGGCCCGAGTATCTTCAGAAAGCGTATTGGAAGCTATCACAGAAAAAGGTTTTTTCTTGCAGATGCCCCCAGGGGATAATTTGGATATGGCGGGTGATTATGTTGCACCTAAAGATAGTTTGAATGGCTGATAAAACTAAAATTCAGCTGCCTTTTTGGGAAGCCAAAAAGATTCAGGAGCTATCTCAAGATGAATGGGAGTCATTGTGTGATGGTTGCGGTAAATGTTGTCTGCAAAAGCTTCAGGATGAAGATACCGAAGAGCTTCACTTTACCTGTATAAGCTGTCAGTTTTTAGATAAGCACTCTTGTCGATGTAAAGTCTACGAAAACCGTTTCGAGCACTTACCTGAATGCTTAAATCTCACCAAAGAAAGCTTGGGTAGTGCTTTGACTTGGCTACCTAATACCTGTGCATATAAGTTAATTCATGAAGAGAAATCACTACCCGCTTGGCATCACTTGATTTCAGAAAATAAAGAAATGATACACATATTAAACCTTTCTGTGAGAGATAAGGTGATTAGTGAATTAGATGTTAATGAAGATGATTGGGAGGATTATATTGTCGACATTGATAGATAGTGCCCGTCCAGAAACAACTCCCTCGTGACGGCCCTGTTTCTGGACGGGCACTAGATAGGAATTGATAAAACGTTCTATAAAGCTTTTTAGCTTTCATAGTAATCACAAAAATTTAATTGTTTGTATTTAGGGGAATGAGTTTGGAAGGTGCATCTTATGTCATTGCTTGGCTTTTATATTTAATAGGTGCTGTCGGCATTACAGTTGTGTGTTGGCGAATGACCAGAAATATTAAACTTAGACGCACCAGAAGGGGTTTACGTGCGCTTATCGCAGTCATCTTATATACGCCTATAAATATAGGGAAGGCAGGTGTTTGGCTTGCTCCTGCTTATCTGGTTGGCGCTTATGATTGGATTCTTGGCGAAGTAGATAGAGCGCAATTAGCCGCAATGTTTATCGCAGCAGCTTATGGGCTCGTTATTTTGATGATTCTGCTTGAGTCTGTGCTTCGTCGTTTATTTAATATGGAGTATGGAAAATGAGCTCTATCAAAGCGGGTTTATATCGACATTATAAAGGGGCTGAATATCAAGTCTATGCACTCGTAAGACATAGTGAAACTGAAGAAAACTTAGTTCTTTATAAAGCCTTGTATGGTGATTATGGTCTTTGGGTTAGGCCATTTGATATGTTTACCGAAATGGTTTCAGTCGGTGGTAATTGTCTGCCTCGTTTTAAATTCATCAAAGAATTACCTGATAATTCAAATGAGTTCGTCTGATTTTAGATATTTTGCTTTTTAGCTAAAGTTCCTCAAAAACAAACACTAAGCGTTAAATTTTGAGGTAATACATTCAATTTCACATTGTTGTTATTGTAAAACCTGCTATAAATTATTTAAGTCATAGAACTAACTGAAATTTTGTTAGCTTCATATTTAATGTATTAGTCAGGGGAATGTATGTCCTTTCTTCGAAAAACAACGAGCGTTGTTGCATCTGCTATGTCTTTAAAGGGTCATCTTTTTAGATTTAATCTGCTTGTTTTAATGCTGGTCTTGTCTCAGTCCACCTTCGCTGAAACAGATTCCTCTAATTCAATAAATAAACCTCAGCAAGCTGATATACGTTTATTAATCGATATATCAGGCAGTATGAAGAAAAATGATCCTGCCAATTTAAGAATTCCTTCCGTAGCACTGCTGACAGAGTTAATTCCAGATGGCGATAAGGCTGGTGTCTGGACCTTTGGTCAATGGGTGAATAATTTAGTTAAAAGAAAAGTGGTCGATGATGCATGGCGTGTAGATGCCAAAGAGCAAGCTAAGAAGATTAACTCTGTGGCGCTATATACCAATATTGGCGCGGTACTGGAAAAAGCCTCCGATGATTTTTCTAAAGCTGATGCAGACTTTTCAAACACCCACTTTATTTTACTAACAGATGGCATGCTCGATATTGATCGTGATTCTACTAAGAATGACATTGAGCGTGAAAGAGTGTTGACGGAAGTTCTGGATACATTTAAAAAGCGTGGCGCGAAGATTCATGCTATATCGCTTTCGAAAAATGCTGATCAGTCTTTGATGGATAAGCTTGCTGTTCAAACTGGCGGCCAGTCTGCTATTGCAGAAAGTTCTGAAGACTTAACCAAGATATTTGTTCAAGTGCTTAATCAAGCTGTTCCCAGCGAAGAAGTACCTATTGAAGGTAATGAGTTTGCGATTGATTCAAGCATAGAAGAATTTACAGCCTTAATTTTTAGAGCTAAGGATAGCGAGCCCACTGAAATTATTTCTCCTGACAAAACTGTTTATCAGTATGGAAGCAAAGATGCTGATATAAAGTGGTTTCAGGATACCGGTTATGACTTAATAACCATTACTCGCCCACTTGAGGGTACTTGGGAAATTAAGTCTGATATTCAGCCGGAAAGTCGCATCACTGTGGTGAGTAATTTACAGCTGAATGTCAGTAAATTACCTGCTAACTTTTTTGCGGGAGAGCAGCTAAATGTTGATGTCAGTTTCATTGAGGATGGTAAGCGGGTTGTTAACCCTGATTTCTTATCATTATTAGATGTAAAGCTTCAGTTAATAACGGAAGAAGGGAAGTCTGCGAGTAAAGCTATGTCAGATCCTAAAAAACCTCCTTCTGATGGTATTTTTAGTGAATCAATTACCAAATTATCAAAAGTGGGTCAGTATGACGTTACCGTTCTGGTTGATGGAAAAACATTCAAAAGAAGTAAGCGTCAAGTCGTAAATTTACGAGCTCCCTTCGATTTTGAGTTTTCAGTTAAATCAGATGCGCCTCAAGCTTATTATCAGCTAGTGGTGATACCTCTCAATGACAGTTTATCCATTGAAGAAACGAGTATCTTTGTTAAAACAAAATTTCCTGATAGTAGTAGTTTAATTAGTGTGCTGGAGATGGAAGAAGGAAAGAATCGTTGGGTTTTACAGATTCCTCCAGACAAGGGTGATGGAATTTATGAAATTTCTGTTAAGGTTAAATCCCTAACATCTGCAGGGCAAGAATTTCAATTTAAACCTAAGCCCTTCGACGCTGAATTTCCAATACCTGTTGGCTCATCAAACAAAATAGTCTCAGTTAATGAAGAAGAACTGACTCAAGAAGAGCAGGCTATTGAGGCGGAACCAGAATCAGCACCAATTCAAGAAGCAGTAATAGAAGAGGCTCCGCAGCCAGTTGAACCTGTTGTTGAGCCAGAGTCTGTTGTCGATGAGTCGCAGGTGGAGCCTGTTGAAGGCACGTCTGATGCTTTCTGGTGGATGCTTGGTGGAGCAATTGCTGGTGGATTATTGCTGGCAGGTTTGATTTTCTTCTTGCTTAAAAAACGTAAAGCTAAAAAAGAAGACGATGAACCAGGAGAAATTCTCAGTGATTCCGATATTGACGAGCTAGATGAAAAGCTTCCTGAAGATAGTCCTCAAGAAGAAATACCCCTTGTTGAGGAAGCTGCTTTCGATGAGCCTGAAGTTGAAGAAGATATTCCGCCTGCTGCTGAAGATTTAAGCGAAGATTTAGACTTTATGGAGTCTCCAATCAATGAGGAGCTGGAAGTAGAGCTTGAGGCTGAGGACGAATTAGCAGTAGATTTATCATCTGACGATTTAAGTGAAGCCTTAGATGAGCTTGATGAGGTCCCCGAACCAGAAGTGGAGTCTGAAGATCTTGATTTGGCAGATATTGCACAAGCAATTGAAGAGTCTGCTGATGAACCTGAAGAGGCTTTGGATGAAGAAATTGAAAAAGCCTTAGATATAAGTGACGAAGATGATGATGAAGATGATGAAGAGTTTAATCTAGAAGACTTTGATATCGGAGATACGGATGATCTCCCTGATCCAAAAGATAAGCCTTAATTTAGCTAGCGCCCTGTTTCTGGACGGGCACTAGACTAGGTAGTAGATTATTCGAATAATGTAGTGAAAATATTAAACAGAGTGACTTAATAAGAAAAGTGTTATCTAGGTCACTCAATTTGCTACAAAAAGCTTGCATGTCATAAAAGCACTTAATATAATGCGCGCCGTTGAAATTAATTCAACTTGCTGAAAACTATATTGTTTTTAGCAAACCAGATAAAGCGGGAATAGCTCAGCTGGTAGAGCACAACCTTGCCAAGGTTGGGGTCGCGAGTTCGAATCTCGTTTCCCGCTCCATTCAAATTTCTATTTTTTACCTCCCCCCCCTTTTTTTATTTATTGAATTTTAATATTACTTTTTGTTTGTTGGGTAAATGTCTATTTCATAAACTTGGTCTAAACTTATTTTAAATTAAGGCCTTATGTCATGTTTGATGTATGTCATGTTTGATGTATGCCATTTTTGATGAGTAGTGTCGTGTCTTATTGGAAAGCACCTCCTGCACTATACGTCTTATGTCTATTATAAGAGCTCTGTTTTTGAACTGGGGGAATGAATGTCAGGTATATTGGATTCGGTAGATCAGCGAACAAAGTTGGTTGGTGAGAATCGACTTGAAATACTTATGTTCAAATTAGCGGGTCGTCAAACATTTGCCATCAATGTTTTTAAAGTGCAAGAAGTACTTAAATTACCTAACTTGACTCAAATGCCTCATCGTCACCCATTTATTTGTGGGGTGACCCATTTTAGAGGGCAAACACTGCCGGTGATTAATTTGAGCCAGGCTATCGGTATGCGACCACTGCAAGTGAGTAAAGACTCCATTATCATCGTGACTGAATACAATCGAAGTGTTCAGGCTTTTCTGGTCGGTGGTATAGAGCAAATTGTAAATTTAAACTGGGGCGATGTCATGGCTCCGCCTAGGGCGGCAGGGAGAGCACACTATTTAACGGCTATTACTCGGTATCAGAATGAAATTGTTGAAATTATAGATGTAGAGAAAGTCCTCGCAGAAATTTCGCCTTACTCCACAGATGTTTCTCAGGAGTTATTGGATGATGAGCTTATTGCTACGGTTAAGGGGCGTTTTGTCTTGGTGGTAGATGATTCGCCAGTAGCAATTAATCAGGCTAAAAGTACACTTCAAAAAATTGGCTTAGATGTGATAACCGCTTCAAATGGCAAGCAGGCGTATAACTTATTAATGTCATGGGCGGCAGAATCAAAGGAAATGCTTGATAAATGTTTTCTGGTGCTCACTGATGCGGAAATGCCCGAGATGGATGGTTACCGCTTAACAACTGAGATAAGAAAAGATGACAGGCTTAAATCTCTGCATGTGATAATGCATACCTCTTTAAGTGGAAGCTTTAATCAGGCAATGGCCCAGAGAGTGGGTTGCGATAAATTATTATCCAAGTTTCAACCTGATGAGTTGGCAGAAGCTGTTTTAGAGCATATTCGTGAGATAAATAAAGCATGAATAGTTCTTGTTATGTGAGTGAGCTGTTTTATTATCCTGTAAAATCTTTAAAAGGTATTTGTCTAGAAAAAGCTGAAATTGATGACTTTGGTATGCGTAATGACCGCCGTTTCATGTTGATTGATGACAAGAATAAATTCGTCACACAAAGAACTCATCCTCAACTCTCTCAACTCAATGTTGGACTCACTCATTCTGCTACTGATGTGCTTGATTCAATCAGTATTTATGGCCATTCTATTGCCCGTTTAAATTTTAATATGGATCAATTTACAGGCTCAGAAGCGAGTATGTCCAAGGTGACAGTTTGGAGTGATTCAGTAGAGGCCTGTATTCTTGAAAACAATGAAACGCAATGTTTATCTGAATTTTTAGGACTCAATGTCAAGCTTGCTTATATGCCTAGTACAAGTTTTAGGCAAATTGATAGGCAATATTGTTCAGAAGATAAGCGGGTGAGTTTTGCAGATGGATATCCTTTTTTGCTCACTTCAGAAGCATCCTTAAGGGATTTAAATACTAGCTTGAAGCAAGCTGTAGCGATGACTAATTTTAGACCTAATATTGTTATTTCAGGGGATGTTTCCGCTTATGCTGAAGACCTTTGGAAGAGAATTGTTATTGGTAATATAACCTTTGAATTAGTAAAGCCTTGTAGTCGATGTGTCATGACCACAATAGATTCAAATGGTTTGAAATCTGAAGATAAAGAGCCTTTAATCACACTGAGTAAATCACGGAAAAATGATTTTGGTATTTGCTTTGGGCAAAATTTGCTGCATTTATCTACAGGAGAAATTCAAAAAGGCGACTTGGTCACTTTTGAATGAAATGCTTAACTTTTTAAAATATCCCTCCGCTTCTGCTATGTATCATGTCTTGAAAGATAATTCGTTTATCTTCCGCGCTTTCACGTAATAAGTGTAATGTGACATTTCAAATGCAACACGCCCTAATGTTAGGCATAATGGCGTTCACTCTTTGTCGTCTGAGTTTTCATAAAAATAGACAAAATAAATGTAGGTGTTATGAGTATTGTTCGTTTAGAAAATGTTTCACTGGCTTATGGTCTAAGGCCCTTATTAGATAATGTTAATTTCGCTATAGAAGAGAAGCAAAAAATTTGCCTATTAGGTAGAAATGGTGAAGGCAAGTCTTCCTTAATGAGTTTGCTGATAAAGACAACGCTGCCAGACTCAGGGGAAGTGAATTTTCAGAAGGGTGTGAAAGTTGGCGCGCTTCTTCAGAGCTTACCGGATGCAGATGATAGAACTGTTTATGATTTAGTTGCTGAAGGTTTAGATGAGCTTGGTCAATATCTGAGCGAATATCATACATTAGTCGGAACCAGCTTTGATGACCCAGCTCAGAATCAAAGCAAAGTACTCGATAAAATGGAAAAACTTCAAAGCAAGATCGAATCACTGGATGGTTGGACCTTTCAGCATAAAATAGAATCGATGCTAAAGCGTTTTGGTTTGTCTCCTGAGCAAAAAATGAAAGACCTTTCTGGAGGGTGGAGAAGGCGAGTATTGCTCGCAAAGTCTCTTATTAATGAGCCGGACTTATTGTTGCTGGATGAACCAACTAACCATCTGGATATAGAAACAATCAAGTGGTTAGAAGCGCGTTTGCAGGAATTTAAAGGTTCACTTTTGTTTGTGAGTCATGATAGAGCTTTTATTAAAGCCTTGGCATCTGACATTATCGAGCTGGATAGAGGTAACCTAACTACTTTTAATGGTGGCTATTCTGATTATTTAACGGCAAAAGAAAAACTCCTTGAAGAAGAGGAGCGTCAAAATCAATTATTTGATAAGCGTTTATCTGAAGAGGAAGTGTGGATAAGGCAAGGAATTAAAGCAAGACGAACCCGTAACGAAGGTAGAGTCCGAGCGCTGAAAACCATGCGCGATACCTATAAGTCTCGATTATCCCAGCAAGGGAAGGTGGAAATAAAAATTTCAGAAGCTGAAAAATCTGGACGTTTAGTGGTTGAAGCAAGCAATATTTCACATACTTTTGAAAATGGTAGAAAAGTGATTGATGACTTCTCAATCGCTGTTATGAGAGGGGATAGAATTGGATTAATTGGCGCTAATGGTGCTGGTAAAACAACGCTTATTAAGATTTTACTTGCTAAATTAACGCCTACAGAAGGTAGTGTTCGACTTGGGTCAAAAGTACAGGTTGCTTATTTTGATCAATTAAGAACAGGTTTGAACTTTGAGCAAACCGTTTTTGAAAATGTCGCCGATGGTCATGATTTCATAGACGTAAATGGAAAGCCTCGTCATGTCATGAGTTATTTGAATGATTTCTTATTTACCGCAGAACGAGCAAGAACGCCAATTAAAGCTTTATCGGGCGGTGAGACGAATAGATTATTATTGGCAAAGCTTTTTGCTAAACCCTCTAATGTTATTGTTATGGATGAACCTACCAATGATCTTGACGTAGATACCTTAGAGTTACTTGAGGATAAGTTGAGTGAATTCCAAGGCACATTATTAGTTACCAGTCATGATCGTGATTTCCTTGACCAAGTGGTTACCAGTACGCTTGTCTTTGAAGGTGGCGGTAACGTTAATCAGTATGTTGGCGGTTATCTGGATTGGCTTAGGCAAACTGGCGGCGTGTTACCGGTTGAGTCGCAATTTGTCAGTGATGAGATTAAAAGCGTAAGCAATGAAAAAACTGAGCCTGCGCCAGCGATTCAGTCTGCAGCTAAAGTGAATGATCTTAAGCCTAAAAAATTAAGTTATAAATTAAAGTTAGAGTTAGAGCAGTTGCCGGCTAAGATTGAAGAATTAGAGGCCGATCAAGCAAATTTACAAACCTTAGTGAATTCGCCAGATTTTTATAAAAAAGATCATCAAGAGATAGAGCGTATCAGTAAATCATTAGCAGATACCGAAGCATTGTTAAATTCAACAGTAGAGCGCTGGTTAGAGTTAGAAGACTCACAATCCTAAGCAAATTAATTTCTTCAATTTACTATGTAAGTGAGGCTTTATGGGTTTATGGATTGCGATTTTTATTACCTTAGCTGTTTTTGGGTCGATACTGTGGATTAAACCCTCATCAAGAGAGCGTTTACTGATTGAATACAGGAGATTGGCATTAACAAAAGGCTTGAAGGTTAGGTTGTTAGAGGCCAAGCTGTCTGCTCAGCTTTTTCCTTGGATTGATAATTATCGTCAGTTTGTGTTCTATGAAAAATCCTTACCTTCCTCAGCAAAGCCAAAATCTCATAAAGCAATAGTTGTACGGGTAAGCGTTGACCCAAATGCGCATGAGATTGATGGTATCGACCCGATTAGAGAGTCACTATCGAGTATCCCAAGCTTTGCAAGTCTGCCTAAAACGGCTGAAGCTATTGTTATTTCGGCTTCGGGTATAGCTTTATTATGGCGGGAGTGTTCTATTGATGATATTGATCTGCATCCAATAGAGTCAATCGATCAGTTTTTAAGTGAATGTATCTCAAAAAGTAAAATCTGGACCTAAAAAAACCAGGAACAATCCTGGTCTTTTAAGTGAGGAGACTGACTATCTAGTTAGTAGCGAGAGCATCAGTTATGTCACTAATAATCTTTTTAGAATAAAGATTAACAATGAAGTTCACACGGTTTTCGTTGTAGTTCACATAAGATGATTTAATAAATTCCCATTTTGTGTGCGCTGAATCGAGAAGTTTAAAGGTGGCAGGTTTTTCTTTTGCCAGATCCATTAAATTTACTAGTTTTTTGTCGAATTCATGCGCTAGTTCATCGATAGTAATTTCTGTTGTGCTGTCTGCATAAACCTGGCTTACCGTCGAGGTTGATCGAGCAGAATACTTGGTCATCATTAAGCCTATGCTAACAGCGGCTTCACGGCTTAGGTGTGTGAATTTAGAAGGCTTGTTTGTTTCTGCTGCGAGCAAGGTTTGATAAAATTCATCTAATGCATTGTTTAATACGATGTTAGCACCCGCCATGTCACCCGCTAATCTCAAATCAGGATAACCCGAGCGCTTCACTTCTTTTATATTTTGCTTTAAAAGTTTTTGGTAGGTATTCCAGTTGGCTTCAACTTTGTTAAATTGTTCTTCTGAAGGCTGATCTTTTGAAGCTGTTTTTAAAGATGCAAACAAGGACTTTAACTGATCGATAGAATCGTTAATATCCGCTAAATCTTTTTGGGCACCTTGGTTGGCACTGAAATTGTAAAATCCGTTAATGGAATAATAGGTATTGATTTGTGCATTAAAAACGTCTTCAAGACTATTTGATTCTGCAATTGAGTGACTGGAAAATCCCAGACCTATACAAACAACAATAAAAGCGAAAAATTGCTTTGAAACCCTTAAGTAATTGTAAATACGCGACATTCATTGACTCCCAATTAGGCAAAAACTTTA
>TARA_R110001592_G_scaffold6045_16_pt1 | contig 14835 bp, 15 predicted proteins | sample TARA_R110001592 | Tara Oceans TARA_R110001592 (sample SAMEA4398387) | marine metagenome | biome: Polar Biome; feature: [SRF] surface water layer (ENVO:00010504); material: water (ENVO:00002006), including particulate matter (ENVO:01000060) such as... | depth 5 m
TTAATAAGTCAGAAAAAATCACCGCGCACTGTCTTTAAACTGCAACACCGTCGTCACAATACTGAAAACACATCCGCGTATTGTTTTAGTTGTGAGGATAAAACTATGCGCTTAATACAGTCGATTAATCAGTTCGATGTGCGAATGTTTCTGGCTTGCGTTAATACTCGCCACCAGCAGCAATTATCTCGTGTAGCCCGCAGTGTATCAAAAACTGGCGACGGCTACGCCCAACTCGGCCTCCCCCTTTGCGCTTACGCCATAGGTGTCAACCAAGGCCTAGCCTATTTTAGCGCGGTGATTATTAGTTTTGCCGCCTGGCTACCCGCCTACTGGGTGCTTAAAAACACCTTCCGTAGAAAACGCCCCCCAGCGGCCATCCCGGCATTCAGCGCGGCGATTATTGCCTCAGACGAATTTAGCTTTCCCTCAGGCCACACCGCCGCCGCTTTTCTGCTGGCGACCATGACTGTACTGTTCTTTGGTGCGGCCGGGATACCACTGTTTATATGGGCCACCGCCGTCGGGGCGTCACGGGTTATTCTCGGGGTCCATTTCCCCACCGACACCCTCGCCGGCGCCAGCCTAGGCATGGGCATAGCGTACTTAGGACACTCTATTGTCACGGCGATCTAGATCTAGCCCGCGATCCACTCGGGGGCAAGCGCCATCCACACCACTCTTTATATTTATGACCTTAGCCAGCGCGCTCCCAACACCAGAGACCGATTATGAAACTGCTTTACGGCGTACAGGGAACCGGTAACGGCCATATCTCCCGCGCCCGCATGATGGCCAAGCACTTTACGGAAAAAAATGTCGACGTCCGCTTTTTATTTTCAGGACGCGCATCCGAACAGTATTTTGATATGGACATTTTTGGTGACTACCAGCTCCGCGACGGGCTCACATTCGCCACTGACAAAGGTAGTATCAGCGCGCTAAAAACCTTAGCTCAGCTTAAACCACTGACCTTTATTCGCGATGTTCGCAATCTTGATCTGAGTAGCTATGACGCCGTGATAACCGACTTTGAACCGGTCACGGCCTGGGCCGCTAGGCTACAAAAAAAGCCTATTATAGGCGTCGGCCACCAGTATGCATTTGACTACCCAGAGGTACCACAAAGTGGCGTGGACTTGCGCAACCGACTGATTATGCGGTTCTTTGCACCAGTGCAATATCGACTGGGCTTACACTGGAGTCACTTCAACGCCAACATCGCACCGCCTATCATCAATCCCGACGAGATTCGCCAGCCCTGCACCACACCCCCACATATTGTGGTGTATCTCCCCTTTGAGGATCAGCGGCAGGTTAGTGAAGTACTAGCAAAATTCCCGAAACAGAAATTTATTCAGTACGCGCCTCAGCTAGAACGTGAGGAATGCGGAAATATCAGCCGCCGGCCCACCAGCTTGCACGATTTTAAACACCAGCTCTGTCATGCCAAGGGCGTTATATGCAATGCCGGCTTTGAGTTAATCAGCGAATGCTTGCACATGGGGATTCCCGCCTTAGCCAAGCCGGTTGCCGGCCAAGCAGAGCAATTAGGAAACGCCGCCGCCTTGAAACAACTCGGGCTCGCCAGCGTAATGCACGATTTTTCGGCAATCGATATTGAGAACTGGCTCGCCAATACCCCCTCACAGCGGCCCGCCCACTACCCCGATGTTGCGGCGGCAATCTGCGACTGGCTGCTAAGTGGCGAGTGGCATGACAGCAGTGGTTTAGTGTCCTCACTCTGGGAACAAAGCGGTCGACATAGTCATACGATTGCGGCAACGGGCTGACATTATTGATGAAATATAGCGATCGAGACCACCCTCAGAATCTTTCGGTCAATACGGAAAGCGCGCTGCACGGACCCGAACTACCCGATTTTACTGATGTTATGGATGAATGCCGCGGTCGGCTGCGCAACCGCTTGTCTGAGCTCACCTCTATGGAGCAGCTTTGCCGTCAGGCCGGTGACTTAATTTCTACCCGTACCGAAGCGCTCATTGACGTTAAGGACTTCACCCTGCCCTTGGTGTCACTTACCATTGGCAACCCTCATACCGCAAAACATTGCCTACTGCTGACCGCCGGTATTCACGGCGTGGAACGCATCGGCACCCAGGTTTTACTAGCGTGGTTAGAAACGGTTATTGAGCGCTGTCGCTGGGACGTCCTTTGGCGCGCGCAGTTTAATACCGATATTGCCATCGTGGCGGTACCTATCGTCAATCCCGGCGGCATGCTTCAGGACTCACGCTGCAATCCCAACGGGGTTGACTTGAATCGTCACGCCCCTATCGACGCTGAAGACAAGGTGCCTTTTTTGATTGGCGGTCAGCGCATTTCAAAAGCGATTCCCTGGTATCGTGGTAAACGTGGCGCAGAAGCTGAAGTTGAATTTGTCGCCCTGCAAAATATAATCAATCGTTACTGCCAGATAGATCGTCCAAGTATGCTTATCGATTTTCACTCCGGCTTCGGCTTTCAAGATCAGCTCTGGATTCCCTATGCCTATCGGCGCCAACCCATTGACGACATTGCTAGCTACGTTGCACTTAAATTACTGTGGGAGCGCAATTTCCCCCATCACAATTACGTCTTTGGCCCACAGGCGATGCACTACCTAAGCCACGGTGATATCTGGGATTACTTCCATCGCCAATGCCGCGCCGACGGTATCACGCTACTGCCGCTGACCTTAGAAATGGGCTCATGGCTGTGGGTTAAAAAACACCCCCAACAACTGTTTAGCTTTGCGGGATTATTCAACCCGACTGTGCCCCATCGCCAAGCCAGGGTCTTGCGAGGCCACCTACTACTGATTGACTTCCTACTCGCCGCGGCTCGGAATATCGAGTACTGGCAGCCCAGTGGCGAGCAGGAGCGTGAAATGCAGCAGATGGCACAGAGTCTTTGGTATCGGCAGTTATGACAGCCCTAGACACCGCACAAGGCCGTTACACGCCCGATATTAAACACTGGATATTTCTTCGTGGTCTAAGTCGCGAGCAAGCGCACTGGGGAGACTTTATACAACGCTGCGAGGCCGAACTTGGCTGGTGTTGCCACGCCATTGACCTACCAGGATTCGGCAGCGAGCATCAGCGCCCCTCGCCGCTCACTATCGCTGATATTCGCCGCGACGTTCAACAGCGACTGCCACAAGACATCATCGCCAGCGGGCAAGCCTTTGGCGTGGTGGCGCTTTCTTTAGGTGGTATGGTCGCGCTAGATTGGTTAGCGGCGGCGCCCAAAGACATTGCCAAGGCCATTTTTATCAGTAGCAGCAGCGCAGATTGCGGACTACTTAAACGCATAAAACCCGGCGCCATTCCCACCACCGCCCGCGCACTCTTAGCCACCTCACACCCTAGCCAAGAACGCGCCATACTCAAGATGGTAAGCAATAACAAAGCCCAACACGCCGAGTTACTAGACCAGTGGTGCCGCATTCGAGCACTGCGCCCAGCCAGTAAACGCAATGTACTACGCCAGCTTATTGCCGCATCGACATTCAAATCACCGCCAGCCACTAGTATTTACAATGCTAAGGGCCATTTCATCAGTAGCCGCGCCGACCGCATGGTTTCCTATCAATGCAGTGAATACCTTGCCAAAAAATATCACTGCTGGCTGACACTGCATAATACCGCCGGCCATGACCTACCGATTGATGATGCCGCGTGGTTAATTGGCGTATTCAAAACAATCCAAGGCTAAAGTCACAGTTGCTCGCCATTTGCGGCTGTGCGCCATTCAATAATTGCGATAGCGAATACTTTATTTAGAGGAGGGAACTAGAAAGACCGCCAGAGTAGGACCGAGAGAGATCACTCACAGCCAACACGCCTGTCCTTAGTAAAATACCAAATCTACCCGCCGCTACAGCTCACTCATTAAGTCTTCAATAAAGTGGGCGGATAATTCATGTCTTCCTGCATATCCAGATTTCGCGTAGACAGTACTCGCCTGCAGCCGGACGGTTTTTTCCTTCACATTACGAAGACTGGCAACCTCCTTCATTGATAACCCTTTGATAAGCAGCAAGGCGACCTCGCTCTCTGACGGCGTCAATCCCCACTGGCTAAATTGCTCACGAATAACGGTCAGTAGCTCTCCTGCAAGCCTTGCATTTTTAGACTTCTCTTCCCTGATCACCAAGCTCAACTGCCTGACATGTTGCAATTCACGAAATAAAATAATGGCAATAGCGACAAACACGCTGAACTCAATAAGAACATGCAGGCGACTATCTCCACCGCCGGCAATATCAGTGATGATATCGTAAGCAAAAAACAAACTTGCCGATGCCAGCACCATTGCCGGCAGATACTTGAGCACTATCTTCATCTATCTCCCGCATATCTCATACCTATATGCTGCCGGTATTTTCATCTATTGAACATTTTCTTCCAAATGGCCTCGCCACTCAAGGTGTGGAGTATGACAGCGCCGACGTGCAGGGCTAAATATAATGGAATGAGTGATTCACCCACTTCATGCGTCTCCTCAATAAATTCGAATATACTGCTATCAACGCCGCTTCCAAGCACAAATAACGCGGTACCGCTTATCGCCATCCATGCAAACAATATTAAGCCAAAGGCTTGGGTGATGCCCGACAAGCCTTGATGGGGGCCGCGCTCAGGCACACCCAGTCTTAATAGTGTTCTCAGATCTTCTAGAGCCAAGCCCCACTGACGCCGCGAAAATGGCGACCATCCCCTGAAAGAAAGTGCTTGCTGACCGCTAAGCCCCGCCGAAATTCGCAGTAACATAAAGGCAGCCAAGGAAAGCCCCAAATAAGCATGGGCTAAATAGCCTAACGATTCAGCACTGCCCTCAGCCCATTCGCCCGTTAAAAACGCGGTAATACCAAATACCGCAATCCCCAGGTGAATGGCCTTGGCGTACGTCGGATAAGAGTGCGTATGTTCTACCATGACAAGCTCCAAATAACAGACTAATAATTAACTTCTAGGAACTAAGTTATCCTGTATTTGCAGCAAAGGAATTGGGCAAACCCCCAGTATCAGCGCATTAGGGCATATGTCCTATGGGATTTTGCTCGCTCAATACATAGTCGATATCTCGACAAGGTCGCCGAGACGCGCAAGACGTTTTGTAAATACCAAGAAAAAATATCGGTGGTCTAAATAAAAGGCAAATGACCCAAAGTTTGCCCCCTTTCTCAAGCGGAAACAGACTTTGGCCATATACGATCCCGAGGGAAGCTGAGCTATATATTGATTTTCATTTGGCCTAGGCTGGCTAGCTTAGGCCGCTTTTGGCTGCTGCCCCGCCGACGATGTTTCACCTAAATAGCGTTTGCGACGAGCTGGCTTCATTTTTTCTATGTCCACCAGCACCAGGCCGTCGATGCAGTCGGCAAAGTCCGGGTCTACATTAAAGGCGGTAAAGCTTACCCCGCCGTCTTCACACAGCTCGGTATATTGCTTATACAAAGTGGGCACCGAGCAGCCCATCGTCGCCAGCTGCTCTTTAAGGGTGGCGAACTCGCCGCGATAGTCTTCACCGCCAAATACCGTTTCAGTCAATTCACTTCTGTAGGGACTGTTAGCCTTGGCCCATGGCTGCGTTGTCGGGAAGTGAGTCTGATAAAATTGAATCAACAAATCCTTGGCACCACGGGGCAGGCTATCGCTTAGGCTGACTGGGCCGAATAAGTAGCGGACCTCTGGGTAGCGACGCAGGTAAGTGCCCAGGCCCTGCCAGAGATAATCCAGACCATTTCGCCCCCAGTAACGCGGCTGCACGAAGCTTCGCCCCAATTCAGCGCCGCACTCAAAATACTCTTCCGCATAGGGGATCTGATACTCAAACAGCGACTCGCTATATAAGGTCTCTCCTTCTGCTAGATCTTTAATCCGCTTTAAACGATAAGCTCCCACCAACTCCAACTGGTTTTCATCCCACAGCACAATATGATCGTAATAGGCGTCAAAGGCGTCTACATCACGACGATGGCCAGTGCCTTCACCTACGGCGCGAAAGCTCACCTCACGCAAGCGGCCTATCTCACGCATCACGGTGCAATCGCCACTGTATTGATAGCAGTAAATTTCCATGCCGTCGCGGGTACTACCAAGATGATCACATTGGCGAATAGCTCGGCGCAACTCCTGCCTATCCTCAGGGTGAGCGACCGCCTGCGCAACAGGCATAAAGCAGGGCTCACCACCGCGCTTGCGACGACCCAATTTATAGATATGTTTTTTAAACAGCCTAACTTTTGCAGGCGCAGTTAAAGGCAGCTTTTCGTAGATATCGGCTTCAATTGCCGGGCCAATGGTGACTCTTACGGTACGATTACTCTGTTTGAACATCTCCCGAATCAGCCACAGCGTCGACAAGGGTTTCGCCAGCAAAGACAGAGCGTAGAAAAACACCGAATTGCGAGCGCTAATATGCACCGGCAAAATAGGCGCCTTGGCTTTACTCGCAAATTTAATGAAACCATTGCGCCAGCGGCCGTCGCGAATACCTGCAGGACTGAATCGAGAGACTTCTCCGGCAGGAAATATGATAACCGCACCTTCCGCACTAAGATGATCGTGAATAGCTTGCAGGTTCTCTCTGCGATTACGTTTACCGCTCATATTATCTACCGGCAACAGCAATGAGCGCAGCGGCTTGATCGCATAGAGCAATTCGTTGGCGATCACTTTAACGTCGCTGCGAACTTCTGAAACCAGTTTTAATAGGGCCAAGCCGTCGAGACTACCGATAGGATGATTGGAAATTATCACCACCCGGCCGCTTACGGGAATACGCTCTTTATCCAGCGCGCTAACCGCGTAACCAAAGTCAAAGTAGTCCAGGCACTTTTCGACAAAATCTAAGCCTTGGATATAGGGGTAGTCTTTCTCGAATTGCTTAAATTCCGCCTCGTGAAACAAGTATTTCAAGAGCGCTGATAAGGTTCGCTTTATACGCGGATTGCCCTTGGAGATCTTAGGAAATTGCTCATCAATCACAGAATCAACAGAAATCATAATATCTACTCCAGGTTATTATCCGGCGCGACGCAGCGGCAATAATTGCGCTTTCGCTGGGCCGCCATTATCCGCCATGCTTTGCAATAAGGTCTGATGCTCGGTCCATTGCACCAGTTCTAAATTCCCTTGATAGGTTTCACCCAACAAGGTGCAGTTCTCAATCCAGTCGCCGTCATTGCAATACAGTAGACCTTTGATATTTTTCAGTGCCGGCTGATGAATATGGCCACAGATAACACCATCTAATCCACGCCTTGAGGCCTCTTTGACCGCCGCCTCCTCAAAGACGCTAATCACATTTCTAGCATTGGGAATTCGCTGCTTTATATACGTCGCTAAAGACCAGTAATTGTGGCCAAAGCGATTCCGCAACACATTAGCCCAGCGGTTCAAAAACAATAGGAAATCGTAGGCTACATCTCCCACGAGATGCTCCCATTTACGCAAGCGTATATGCTCGTCAAGGCAGTCGCCGTGAAACATCAACAAGCGTTTGCCGTTCACAGTGGTATGAATCGCTTCGCGCTTTATTTCAATAGGTCCAAGAATATGGCCAACATAGTCACGCAATGGCTCGTCATGATTACCGGGTATATATACCAGCCGGGTGCCGCTACTGGCTTTAGCGAATAAGGCTCTAACCACATCGTAGTGACTGGCTGGCCAGAAGAAGCTGCGCTTAAGCGCCCACAGATCGACGATGTCACCAACCAAATAAAGTGTTTCGCATTCAACACTGTTAAGAAAATCAAGAAGGTAGTCAGCACGGCAATCTTTAAAGCCGAGATGAATATCGGATAGCCAAATAGTTTTGTATCGCTGTCTTGTTTCCACTCACATGCATCCTCTCTATGCATTTATCGCAAGATTAGGACTTTAAGGTGACAAACAGAGGGCTTTTTGAAGACAAATTTATGACAGCGTTATGAGCGAGGAATACAGGAAAGTTTAAGTAGCAAAATTAGCGGAGGTCCATAAGTGAGCGCACACTGCTAGCGACTTGTTTTAGAGATCAACTCTAAAATATATCGATCCAGTGACTATGTTGGGCTTTTTTAACCACTAGCATCAGCACGCTTATAGACCGCTATGACGACAGCTGGCGCGTACAACCCGGATAGAATTCCGCCAAAATTTCATCTATTTTCTCAAGTGTCAAAGGCTTGCTAGCGAACGCTTTCACACCGGCAATCGCAGCCGCTCTCGCTTCGTCATCGGGATTTAAAGAGGTAGTCAACATTACTACGACAGCGCCTGCCTGATGTTCAACGGGAAGCAAAGTATATTGCTCCAAAAATTCCCAGCCGTTCAGAACCGGCATATTTAGATCCAAGAATATCAATTCGGGGGCTGTATCCCTCCTCCTAGATATAGCAGAAAGATAATCAATAGCTTCACTACCATTCATAAACTCCGTAATAGTTTCAGCGAATCCATATTTTTCAATCACTAATTTGTGTATGTAATTAGTTGCTTTGCAATCATCAATTAATAAAACGTGTTTAAGCTTTTTCATTAGCGCCACCTCGCAAGCTAAAATAGAATGTGGAGCCTTCACCAACAAGCGACTCCAGCCAAATATTGCCACCGTGCATCTGTACAATTTTTTTACAGTGCGCTAAACCAATACCCGACCCTTCAAAGTCATCGCGATTATTTAGGCGTTGGAAAATATTAAAGATTTTATCAAAATGATCTTTTTTAATACCTATGCCATTGTCACGAACACAAAACAACCAAGTATTACCACTGCGGCCAGCGCTAATATGTACACGGGGCGCGACGCCTTGCCGTGAAAACTTTATGCCGTTGGAGATCAAATTCTGGAACAACATACCAAGTTCAGAGCGTCTTCCCTCAACGCAGGGCAAATCAGCATAGTGTATCTCTGCATGCGTCTCATCAATACGCACGGCTAAATCATTACACACGCAATCCAATAGCTTTTGACAATCAATTTCTTCCCATTTCGACTCAGCACCCAGGCGACTATAGTCCAACAAGCCTGTCACCAAGTCTCGCATCCGCTGGATGGATTCCAGAATAAAGCCGTGAAAAATATTAAGCTGCTCGTCTTGTTGCTCAACATTACGCTCAACCAATAGATCAACAAAACTTGCCACTGTTCGCAAGGGTTCCTGTAAATCATGTGATGCGATATATACAAATTGTTCTATTTCTTGATTTAGAGCGATTAGTCTTTTATTACTGTCTTCCAGCTCCGCTTGCGCGATCTTCCTTTCCAGCTCTTCTATCTGAAATATCTTCTGTCGACTCGACAACTCTTTTATGAATTCATCAAAAACTCGAGCGAGGTCACCAACTTCTCCATCCGCGGCAAGTGGCAAATCACTAGGGCTGGCGTTTTCCCCGTGGTTCGTCAATGCATCTCGCATTCGCCCTATCGGCATCGCTATCCGCCTTGCAATTAGCAGAGCCAGTAAAATAGCTATCGCAGAGATTGCCATTAAAACCAAATATATCTTATTCAATAACTGCGATCTAAGCCGCAAGGCATCTGCAAAGTCATGGGTTGCCGCCACAATCATTCGTTTACTAAAAACACCTGAGCTGTAATTAATGACACGTAATGAATATATCTTTTGCCCTTCACCCTCGCCGACAACCCCTGTTTTAAAGGTATCACTAGAATCTGTTAGCAAGCTCTTAGCAGCGGGAAAGTCGTCTACAATATTTTCACTGCGGCCATATTCAAACTGAAACTGCCTATCAACATTAGAGTGTAAAATATATTCACCAACACTATTACTCAACAGCACATCAGTGTCATCACCAGCCAAGAATCGCAAACTGTCAAAATCTTCTTGCATATTCTGATTGATAATTAGAACCCCAAAGACTGAACCATCGTCGGCATACAGGGGCGTCGCCGCACGAATCACCGGCCGCTCGGGTTGCATCACTTTCCCGAATTCACGATTCAACTCAATGTCGGACAGATACACCTCACCAGATTGCGCCTGCATGGCTTTTTGAAAGTAAGGTCTTGCCGACTTATTCTGGAGCTCGTCATCGAGAACCACGCGAATACTACTATCCTCGCCATAACGGTCGACCCGCAGCCACTCTGATCCATCGGCGAGTATCAAGCGAACCTGATCATAGCGAACTTTGAAATGAAGTATTTCCGAACAGATAGTTGCCAGCTGCTGCCGCCATGCCGCAACGCTTGGCCCCTCACCAATATCCGAATTAGGTTTAATTCCGGTGTTAACAATCGCTTTAACAGGCGCAGTTCGAGACACAATCAGAACATCGTTTATAAGTTCGCGAATATTTGATGTGAATTTGACTTTTTCTAAGTCAGAGCTTTGATTCAGCTTGCGCTCTGCAGCCTCTAAGAGCTGCGAGTCCAGCTCCTGCATAGTGATCGATATGATGACAATATTACTGGCGATAATCAGCAATACCAATGGAAATAGTATTTGTCGCGCGATACTCCCCTTCTCGCCAAAAATGGTTATCCGCGACCAAGCCTGCATTTAAGCGCCTTCAAATAAAAAGAGTTAACTCTTCACTACTATAGAATGCAGGGAGGGTATTTTCTATTGCAATTATCGAATGTCGTATAGGTGAAAACACGCATTGCAAGCCACGATTAAAAAAAGCGGCAGGAATATAAAAGAGAACATGGAGGGAATAACATGACGCTTAGCATAAAGCGTCAACGACGCTTTATGTGTGTACTAAATCTAAAAAATGATCGACCAGTAAATCAGGGTTCGCGTCGGCAATAGGCGCGCCGTGGTTGTAACCATAACTCACACAGGCAACGGGCATTCCGGCTGCTCTTGCAGCGCGCACATCGTTGATTGAATCACCCACCATGACGGTGTTTTTAACATCGGCACCGAGTTGCTCACAGGCCAGCAATAGTGGTGCCGGATCTGGCTTGCGAACAGGCAGAGTGTCACCACCGATTAATATAGGCATAAAAGCATCCATGCCAAAATGCGCCAAAATTGGATGACTGAATCGCGCTGGCTTATTGGTAACACAGGCCATCTTAATACCCTGTTCGTGCCAAAATGAGAGAGCCTGAAAAACGCCACTATACAAGGTCGTTTGCTGGCAGGTTTGCTCGCCATAGTGCTTTAAAAACACCGCAAGTAATTTATCTGTCAACTCTTCGCTTACTGACGTCTCTGGGATTTCCAAAGCGAATGACAAGGCACGCACTACTAATTTACGCGCGCCATTACCTACCCAAGATCGGGTTCTCGCAAGACCTGCAGGCTGGTAATTTAACTGCTCTAAGCTTGCATCCAGGGCAGCGGCTAAATCCGGCACACTGTCAATCAGGGTGCCGTCTAAATCGAATAGAATCGCCTTCAGCTCACGGCCCTCAAGGAGGCTCTGCAGTTTTATCATACGCTGGCTAGTTCACTTCGCATTTTTTCAATGACATCAACATACTCACCGCCATTGAAAATAGCCGAACCAGCCACAAATGTGTCGGCACCGGCCGCGGCGATTTCGGCAATATTCTTGGCTGATATTCCGCCGTCGACTTCCAAGCGAATATTACGACCGGATGCATCGATAAGCGCTCTCACTTCTTTGATTTTATCGATAGTTGATGGAATAAAGCTCTGACCACCAAAACCGGGATTCACCGACATTAACAAAATCATGTCGAGCTTATCCATGACGTATCTCAATACCTCGGGGCCGACCGCGGGATTCAAGACCAAACCTGCCTTACAGCCCGCATCGCGAATCATCTGCAATGAGCGATCAATATGGGTGGAAGCATCGGGATGGAAAGTAATAATACTGGCACCAGCCTCTGCAAAGTCGGCAATCATCCGATCAACCGGCGAGACCATTAAATGCACATCTATCGGCGCTTTTACGCCGTGTTTACGCAGAGCTTTGCACACCATAGGCCCAATGGTGAGATTGGGCACATAGTGATTATCCATCACATCAAAGTGCACAATGTCTGCGCCGGCTTCTAGCACCGCATCCACTTCCGCACCCAGACAGGCAAAATTTGCCGACAGTATTGAAGGCGCTATCCAGTAATCTGCCATAGTGTTTCTCACTTAATTTATCATTTAATTAAAGTCGTTTTCCCGCGCCCAAAAGCACAAGATCGTTAAATACTCAGGCCGGCATTTTACGCCAAGCTGAGCCTAGATTCAGCTACCAGCTTGAGCCTTTAAATATACGTCTAATGCTGCAAGCCGCTCGGGGGTGCCAATATCCCACCAATTGCCCTCATACAAATCGCCGCTTACCGCGGCCCTCGCCATCGCCGCTTGCATCACCGGTTTCAAGGCGCGTTTGCCGGCGCTAAAATCGCTAAATACCGATGGCCGCCAGACGCTGATACCAGAAAATGTATAGCTAGCTTCATCCCCGACCACGGTCTTCTCTGTGACTAAACCCGAGGCGCTAAGCCCAAAGTCACCTAAAGGATTATGGTCCGGGTTTTTAATCATCACTAAATGGGCTGCATCCGGCCGCTTGGCGATTAAAGTGGCGAAGTCAAAATCCGTCCAAATATCGCCATTAATCAGCAGAAAGGGTTCGTCATTGAAATTGCCATCGCATAACAGCGGCAAGGCCTGGACAACACCGCCAGCGGTTTCCAATGGTGTTTGCTCCCGGGATACCTTTATAACTAGCCCCAAGCGACGCCCGACGCCTGCCAAATAGGCGTCTAACTGATCTGCGAGCCAGGAACAATTCACCACAATGTCGCTAACACCAGCGGCAGCCAGCTTTTCAATATGATAGTCAATGAGCGCCTTACCACCAGCCCGTAGCAGGGGTTTGGGCGTGTGATCCGTCAGCGGTCGCATCCGCGTCCCTAAACCGGCGGCAAGAATCATCGCTTTCACAAATCAAGGCCCGTATACCAAGACTGTCCAACAATAATCGGCATCAATTTTTCTTCAAACCAGCCGCAAAACGGCTCAAATTCAGGATACTGACTGGCCACACTGAGGGTGTAAGCGATGACTAAAGGCAAGTCGCTCAGGTAGTTAGATTTTCCGTCCCGAAGGTGCAAGCGGGCAAAAATGCCCAGCACTTTGATATGACGCTGCATACCCATCCAGTCGACATCTTGCAAAAAGTCGGCTTCGCTAATATTACTCAATAGACCCGCCCGCATCGCCATTTGGCGATAGACACCAATCCAATCATCGACCTGCTCCGGGGACCAACTGATATAACAGTCGCGCACCAGAGATACCAGATCGTATGTGATGGGCCCCTGCACGGCGTCCTGAAAATCAATCATGCCTAGGCGCTCATCTGCCAACACCATTAAATTACGACTGTGAAAGTCGCGATGAACCAGCACTTGCGCCTGCTGCAGAGCGCGCTCGATCAATAGATCAAAGACGTTTGTGAGCATCGTTTGCTCATCGACATTTAATTTATACCCCAACAGGCCCTCAACAAACCATTCGGGAAACAGCGCCATTTCGGTCTGGAGGCGCGCACCGTCGTAATGGGGAAGCTCGTGTGCCGTCACCGGAATTGCTTGTAGGGTGAGCAGATTGCGAAACGCTTGACGATAATAGTGATCCGCCGCCGCACTATTCACCAACAGCGGGCCCAAAAGCTGATCGCCAAAGTCCTCTTGTAATAAGAAGCCGCGCTCTTGATCCCAAGCTAAAAGCTCTGGCACCCGCGCGCCGTGACGATGCAATAGATCCTGAACCATTGAAAAGGCGAGATTATCTTCTTTCTCTGGCGGCGCATGCACCGCAATCACACTGCCACCGGCATTCAATGGCAGTCGGTAATAATGTCGGAAGCTCGCGTCTCCAGACACCACCTCCAGCGCACTCGCCGCATCGCTCGCCGGCAACGCCAACTGCTGCAAGCACCAGCTATGCAGCTCGCTCAAAATTTGATCCATATCTTAATTCCGTTAACGACCTAATATTAGAGACCATTGTTATGAGGCATCTACTCAAGACTCATATATTTCTCTCTTGTGGCGCGCCCTAATTGCGGCTACCGCTGGCTGCAATCACGCTCACCAGCAGTTTTATAGGCATATACACCTTTATTCTCAGCGTGTTTGCTCCCCACAAAATCATGATTCGACGCCGGCAAGGATCACTATGAGCATCACCACAGACCAGAGTTTTAGCCCTTTTATGCACTCAGGCGGGCATCCTAGCAGAGAATGCTTTATTATCCACCTTCGCCAATCCGGGCTCCATCGCCAGAATAAAATCATTTACTGATGCCAGCGTTTCGCCTAATTCTAATATCCCTGCTCACCGCCCTACCGGGGTCGGCGCTAGCACAGGTAAATGCCGCCGCAGATTGCGGTAGCACAGACGCCTCGGCACTCAATACCGACACCTCGGAATTACCAGCGTACTATCAGCACTGGCACTGGGTACCAAACTCCCACCTAAGTGAATCCGCGAAATGCGGCCTCAGCCCCGGCTGCCAAGGGCGATTTATTGAACCTGCAAGAGATTGGGAGGGGGCCGAGAAAACGCCTCTGCGCGCGCCGCTAAACGTCTCCGCGGACACCATTGAATCCGTCGGCGACAAAGCCACCATGACCGGCGACGTCCAGCTCCGCAAAGGCGATCTAAGTTTAGATGCCGGATACGCGCAATATAATCGCAGCAATAACACCGTGATGTTGCGTGACAATGTGGTTTTGCGTCAGCCAGGTATTCTACTGCGGGGTCAGTTCGCCGAAATCAACACTAACAAAGGCTTAGGCGAACTAGAACAAGCGGAAATTTTGAGTTTTGATACCGGTGCCCGCGGCACTGCGGGGCGTATTTCGCGGCCCGACTACAGCCGC
>TARA_R110001592_G_scaffold39517_3_pt1 | contig 14829 bp, 19 predicted proteins | sample TARA_R110001592 | Tara Oceans TARA_R110001592 (sample SAMEA4398387) | marine metagenome | biome: Polar Biome; feature: [SRF] surface water layer (ENVO:00010504); material: water (ENVO:00002006), including particulate matter (ENVO:01000060) such as... | depth 5 m
AACAATAATTTCATCACCTTCACGTACGTTCTTAATTAAGTACTGTAGGAGATATTCTATCTCTTTATACTCATTACAAACGGGAATTGCGTAACTTATTTGCATTTAAAATATTCTTTTAGTGTTAATTTAGGCTCCCATTTTAGTATCGCTTTAGCTTTAGAATTATCTGCTTGAGTATGTCTACTTTCACCTGGTCTAGGGGGAATATTAGTAAAGGGACCTCCAACAAACTTAACCAAATCTAAAACACTATAGCTAATTCCAGTTCCTATGTTAAAAATCTCTCCAAATCCTTCTTTACATTGAGTTGCTAATAGGTTGACATTTACTACGTCTTTAACGTGAGTATAGTCTCTAGTCTGCATTCCATCACCTACTACAGTCATTAACTCGCCATTTTCTTTTTGGCGCTCAAATAACCCTATAACAGGAGCGTATTGACCTTTAGTAGGTTGTCTATTTCCATACACATTAAAATATCTAAATGTGATTGTTTGTAAACCAAATAATTCCGTATACATCTTACACAATTCTTCGCCTGATGTTTTAGAAACTGAGTAGGGATTAAGGCAATCCTTAGGCATATCTTCCTTTAAGGGTGGGGTATTTTTTAACCCATATGCTGAGGATGTAGATGAGTAAATTACTCTTTTTACTCCTGCTTCTCTAGAAGCTTGTAAAACATTACACGTACCTACTACATTGACTGATACAGCGTGGGTAGGATTTTCAATAGCGGGTTGAATTCTAGCCTCTGCTGCTAAGTGGAAAACATAATCTATGCCTTTAAAAAGAGGTTTAATTGTTTCAAAGTTCCTTATATCATACTCATAATAAGTAGCTTGTGGGTGATAATAAAACTGTTCGTGGGCATCAGATGATAAATTATCAATTACTATAACATTCCACCCTTTTTCAATAAGAGCATCTACTAAGTTAGATCCTATAAAACCTGCGCCTCCTGTAACTAATGCTTTCATTGTTATTTATTTTCGAATACCCCAATATAATCTAAAGCTTCTATAAAATCAAGTTCTTTAAAGTATTTTACTTGACTCATATCCATTTTATGAGTAGCATCTCCTTTAGCAAGTGGAAGATCTTCAGCTAAAACTTCTTTTGAAGGGCAGGCAGCCCAATTCCAATCTTGGGTTGTTTTTCCTTGTACGAAGATCATTCCTTTTTCTGGGACATTTATTGTAGAAGGAATCCAATGGTATCCTTTTTTATCTTTAAACACTAAATCTTTATAAATTTCAGGTAAGACTTCTAGTTGTTCTTCTAAAAACTCACCTCCTTCAACCATTAAAGTGTTAGTTGTAAAACCACAACCGTAACATTGGTATATTTTATAATCACCTCCTAATTCTTGTTCATAGCAAGCATCACTTCCACAGCGATCACAAATAATTAATTCATCTTTTGTCATTATTATTTTAATTTTGGTAATTCTAATTTAGGTAATTCTAATTTAGGTTTTTTTAATTTAGGTAAGTTTAATTGTATTTCTTTTGGAAATTCAGGAATATATTGTGTAAGAGTGTTATCTACTAATTCACACATTTTATCAAAATTAAAATTATTTTTACTCTTATGGTATTGAAGCATAGCTCCTTTAGTGTAATTCTTATAGTTAATAAACATATTTTGAATGTGGCTACTTACTTCTAATAAATTAGGATCAAACCATTTACCCTCTTCCATAATAACATCTTTTACAACTGCACTTGGATGAACATTTTTTAATTCTCCACTTACTAAAGGTGTATATTCTTTATCCAAAAAATCAATGTGACCTGACCAATCCGTAGCTAGTATGGGTTTTTTAGTTAAACTAAATTCTAATAAAGGCCTACCAAATCCTTCTCCTTTAGTTAAACTAAGCATAGCTTTAACTTTAGGATGGTTGTATAATTCATTAATTTCCTTGTCTGTAAATTCTCCATGTAGTAAGTATATGTTAGGGAGAGAATCAGCTTCTATTGATGTTTTTATTTGTTGGATTTTACCTAAAATGAAATCTCTATCCATATAAGAAGCCCCAGCTCCACTACATTTTAAAATTAAAGCAGGGGTTTTCTTTTTATTTTTAAAATTTTCATAAAAGGTTTTTATTAGTAACCCTACATTTTTTCTATCTTGCCCAAGATCTCCTTGCATCCAATGACCTACAAATAAATAAGCAAAAGATTCTTTAATTTCACTTAAATCAATTGTATTTTTTGACTTTGAAGGGTAAAACTTTTCTAAATCTATACCTTCAAAAATAACTTCAACTGGTTTTTCAAGTTTGAGATGTCCTAATGAATTTCCTTGATTATCTTTTTTATCAAAGTTCATATCCTCAAATACTTTTTTAGAGTGATTGGAGGAAACTAAATTTAAATCCATTCTATTTAAACCCTCAACCCAACTTCCATGGCAGATAGTGGTTTCAATCCCTGCAGTTATTCCTATGTTGTATTTACCTACACGTTGGAATTCATTAGGTACTGTTATTTGAGCCCAAATTTCGGGTTGCTTTGGGAGTTGATTTCCAGGAGGGAGTAAATGAGGTTGTAAAAACCCCCACTCTTCAGAGTGGTCTTCTACAAATCCCCAAGGACAGTTACCCCATCTTTGGGGTAAAACTTTAACATCATATTTATCTGATTTAATAATAGATTTTACTAGGTCTCGGGATCTAGCTCCATAACCACTATAGGTATCAATAGGACAGCTTATTATAAATAAAGGTTTCATTAGTATTTTTCTAAATTATGGGTTATAGTTTTAGGAGAAGATTCACCTACTTTAATTAAATTATACTTTTCTCTAGGTTTCCAAGAACTTAGCAAATTATCTATGTTATCTATTACGCGTTGGGTCATCTTTACAGACGTAAATCCAGCTTCATCACTTAATGCCCACTTTCTTCCCTCTAAACCTCGTGATTTTCTTTCTTCAGGTTTTAGGTTGTAGACATTTAAGATTTGCTCTGCAGCATCTTCAGCACTACACCTATCATCAAAGATATAAGGTGTAGGAGGTGAACCCGCAATACTAATATTTGAGGGAAAGACGGGAAATGACCATTTTCCACATTTTTTATAGGTACCTTTATGATTTGATGGAAATGAATCACTTAATTCAACCCAATTTCCTTTATCATCTTCAAATCTCATTTGATCCTGCATTCCCCCTGTAACATTAGCAATAATAGGATTTCCTGCTAGTATAGCTTCAGTTAAAGCTAACCCCCATCCTTCATTAGATGTTAGTTGGATTTGGACATCTGTACTGTTGTATAAATAATTCATATGCTCTGTAGGAATACTCTTTTCTGAGAATATAATATTATATCTTGAGGGTTCGTGCCCACAAAGTGCTTCTATAACAGTTGGAAGGTCCGTTCCATTATTATCTATCTTTTGAGTTTTAAGAACTAAGGCACACTTAGAAGCTTTATCTAATGGTAGCTTATCTACAAACTGCTTATAAGCCCAAATAGTATCTGGGATTGCCTTTCTACGTATATTTCTAGAATTATATAATACAGTAAATTCATATTCCTTATCACCAAACAACTCTTTTTTAAATTTAATTAAGTCTTTATCATCCTTCTTTAAAGGTTTAAATAGTAGATGATTTAAACCATGGGGAACATAAGAAATCATTTTACTTTGAGATTTATCTCCTAAAACTAACTTATTAATATTGACAGTTTGTTTTGAAATTCCCATTAGCAAATCACAAGACTCGTAAAATGTTTTATTATACATAGGAGCTGGGTAGTTGTCCCAGATGTTTAAATAAACGATAGGACAAGTTTTACGTATTTCATTTTCTATTTGAAATAACCAAGACCAATATCTAGGGTCTGTAAAGATGAATACAGCATCTGGTTTTTCAGTTCTTAATAAATTTCTTAGCAAATCAGGATTTCCATATCCATTAAATGGGAAAATCTTTACACTTGAATCTTCTATGTTTGCATGCTTATTACATTCTACATCTAAGGTTAATGCCTTTCCATGCTCAGGGTGGTTTATAGCTGCTGCTACTTGAACCCAATTATAACGATGAACCGAATGTAAAACTATTTCTTTTGCTATTGTTCCAATGCCTGAGTGGGTTCTAATATCATCGCATAATAGTAAAATTTTCTTCCTTTCGGTTTGGGGAATGTACCCCTCCATTTTCGTAACTGTTTCCATTAAATTTTTTTATCTATCTAAATTGTTGTGGTTATGTATTTGACGTTTGAAGTCTTCATTGGTAAGATACATATGGATTGCTCTATCGGCAAGCTTTTGTAGTGAAAATTTATGCCTAACGCATGCAACTTTAAAATCTTCAAATAATTCACTTTGGACCTTTACACTGGTCAGAGTCATTTCTTTTTTCATGATAATATATTTTGATATACATATGTAAAAATATTAAAAATATGAGGGACCATCAGAAAGTTTATAAATATTTTCTATTATGTTGATAACATTGTAAGATTCCATTATTTGAAATTTATTTAAATTTTTATATACTTCGGGATGGTTAGGGCAAGAGCCTTGGTATGAACCATAAGAATTAGGTTGACTAATAGTAAAATCTTTTACCATCATTTCATATTGTTGAGTTGCCCCATTACTTAAAAAATTTGCAGATTCTATTATATTAAGAGCTTTACCTCCAATTTTTAAATATCCATTAGACCCCATTAAACATATAGAACTTTCTAAATTTTTAGGCTCTATAGCAATAGTTGACTCTATAGTCCCTCCAAAACCCCCATAATCAGCTAAAGCATATACTGTATCTTCTATTATACCTTTTTTATGCTTAGTTGTATAAACTTTAGAAGATGTAATTTTAGGTACCCCTAAAAGGTGTTGAAGGACATCTAAATAATGAATCCCTGTTTCATATAAAATACCACCTCCTACTTCAGGTTCTCCCCTCCATCCTGAGAAGTATTCTAGGGGTCGTTGCCATCTTTGGGTAAAGCTAAATCCTCTAATTTCCCCTAGTAAGTTTTTACTTAGAATTTTTTTAGTTAAATTTACAGTTTGATTTAGTCTTACTTGAAGAACACAATATGCTTTTTGGGAGTTTTCAGAAGCTATTTTTTGGATTAATTTTACATCCTTTGCAACAAACGCTACTGGTTTTTCTATTAAAACATCACATTTATTTTTAAGAGCATATATAGATTGTTCTTTATGTAAAGAATTAGGAGTTAAGATAGGAATAAAATTAATATCTTCTTCCTGAATCATTTTTTGGTAGTCTGTATAGTGTGGTACTTTATATCTTTTACCCAAACTTTTAGCTAATGAGGGTTGAATATCACATAACGCTACTAATGTAAAATTTGGATTTGATTCTATTGCTTCTATATGTCTAGGGAGGATTGCTCCACAACCTATTATTCCTACTTTGTATTTCATTTGTTAAAATAATTTTCTTTAATAAATTTAGCGGTCTTTTCAGCTATTGGACAGTTTCCTGTTATACCTAATTTTTTAATTGCTGGCTGGTCATATGCAACGTAAGGGTAATGGCCGTCTTTTATTGTTCTAAACCCTAATTCTGCCTTAATACCCGTCATATGTAATTTCATTTGACTATAAGCTAATAAACAAAGAGGTTCAGCTAATCTAAAATTAAACCCTAAATACTCATGGTGGTATTTACTAGTTTGACCTTGATTGCATATTGCCCTAATTTTTTTAGCATCTAATTTGGAGTTTTTAGGAATACAAATCATCCCCCCTTCAAAAGTATTTATGTTTTTTGTTTTTTGGAATGAAAAGGTGCCTACATCAGACATCATCCCTGCCATTTCCCCATTTAATTCAGCTCCAAAAGATTGTGCTGTATCTTCTATTACTATTAAATTATGTTTTTCTGCAATTTGGTTTATTTTACTCATTTCGCATATCTGTCCAAACAAATGTACAGGTATAATAGCTTTTGTTTTAGGAGTAATAGCTTGTTCTATTAAATCAGGATTAATTAAACAATCCTCCTCATTAATATCAACAAATACAGGTTTAGCACCTGCTATTATTATAGAAGTAATAGTAGATATAAAAGTAAAAGGAGTTGTTATAACTTCATCATCTGGTTTTAGGTCCATAGACCATAAGGGAGCTATAATGGCACTACTACCATTATTTACTGCTATGCAGTCTTGAAGATTAAAACGTTCTTTGACGTAATCTTCAAAAATATTTCTTATAATTATTGGCATTGATTGTAATTTAACTATACCCGTACATAATTAATTCCGGGTATATATTTTTGTAAGTTTTAAATTTAGTGAGTAAAGTTTTTTCTATATCTAAAGGGACTGCTTTATGGTAATTTCCTTTACTTAAAGGTGAAAGATTTTTTGAGCTTTTATGTAAAATTTTTAAAGAACTTATCATTAGTTTTTGTTCTAAGTTTTGAATCCTTAAATGTAAATCTAATAAAGTATCATCAGGGTACACGTTAATGTTTTCCTGTTCTATAAAAAACCCCATATCTATTTTTTCATTTATTAAATGAGTAGTTACCCCTTGAGGTAAATTATCTATAATAGCCCATTTAATGTTATCTAGCCCCCTGTTTTGGGGTAAAATACCAGGGTGAAGATTTAGTACTCCAATTTTAAAATTAGAAAAAGCAATGGGTTTTAATATTCTAGCTCCTAAAATAACCCCCATATCTAAATTATACTGTTTTATTAAGTCTGAAGTAGCCTGGGAGTTATGTTTTACTACATGATAATCAATATTATGATATTTAGCTATTTCTTGGGGGTGAGTTAAATATAGATCTTTAGGAACAATTCTAATTTGAGAATGGGGAAAATTAAGTGGCACAGGATCCGCTGCTAATATAACTTTGGGTTTAAATCCTTTTAAAATTAAATTATGAACCCCTTCTTGGGTTTTCCAATGTGGGAAATTATATGCAAATACTCCTATATTCATTTTATATTTTTTAAATACCAATTAACAGTTTGTTCTAAACCAACTTTAAAAGGAGTTAACTGGTAATTAATCATGGATTTAATTTTAATGTTGCTTGCATTATGACATTTAACATCTGCCTGTCTAGCAGGTTTGTAAATTATTTTATCAAAATTATAATTTGTAAAATTGCAAATATCTTTTATAATTTGTTTAATTGTAATTTGTCCATCCGTAGATATATTTATGGATTCTTTAGGTTTTAATTTATCATATAATTTTATAATAGCATCTACTGTATCTTTTACATAAATAAAATCTCTACTTTGAGATCCTTCACCCCATATTTCGGGAGGTTTATTATTTAATATATTAAATATAGTAATAGGAATTACAGCAGCCAAGGGTGGTTTATAATTTTGACGAGGACCATAATTGTTAAAAGGCCTTACTATAAAAGCATCTAAATTAAAGCTATCTACCCATGCTTCTAAAGCTTTATCAGCACCCACCTTACCAGCAGCATAGGTTGTTTTAGGATTTAATGGATGGTTTTCATCCATAGGTTCATAAACCGCTGTGCCATACACTTCTGAGGTAGAAAAATGAACTAATGTTTTGAATTTTTCTTTGCGTTGGAATTCAAGTAAATTAATAATAATATTTGTATTACAATGAAAACCATTAGAGGGGTTTAAGAATGTATAATTAATAGGTTTAGTAGCACAGTTAAAAACTATGTCAATATCATGTTTATTAAAAATATATTCTAAAGAAGTATAAATTTCACAGTCATCTTTGTAGAGAATTACACCCTTTAGTATCGCTTCTTTTAAATTATCTTCATTACCTAAAAACATATTATCTACTACAATAACTTGTTTAGCCCCTTCAGTAATAAGCCTATCAACTAGATGGCTTCCTATAAATCCAGCACCTCCTGTTACTAAAATAGTACTATTTTTTATTTTAGGTCTATTCATTTAATTATATTTTCTATATGATTTATTATTCCTTTAGGAGAATAGTATTCTTCCATCCACTCTAACATAGCTTTATATATTTCAATTAAATCTTTATTAGGTAAATTTATGAATTTAGAAACAATAGAATTTATTTGCATTTTATCTCTGCCTAAATCTACAAAAGGTAATATAGGTTCCCCTATTAATTTTAAAATAGCTTCATGTGTATTATGTAAAGTACAAAAAACTATATTTGAATTAAGGATAGCTTCAATAGCCGCTACTCCATATGTTCCTAATTGGTTAAACTGATCTATGTAAAATAAAGATTGGGTTTTGAGTTCTATTACTTTAGGGTGAGGGATGTTACTAACAGTAATAAATTGATAATTATCTGGCAGATTAGTCATAGATTGGTTTATGATGTCTGTTCCTTTAGTTGTAGGATTAGAAGGTATATGATATATTATTTTTTTATCTGCTTTAAGTTTATTTTCAAAATTGCTTATAAGTTGTTTTTTATTAAAATTTATATAATTATAAACTAAAAAAGGTAAATCTATATTAGTCTTATTAGAAAGCTTATATAAATCAAAAGCATATAAATGTTTGTAAATTTTATCTCTTAAGGGATGATTATTATAAAATTTACTATTTGATCTATAATGTGTTCCTGGGTGCCATATGCAAAGTTTTTTGTTAGAGTTAATTAAATCCACTCCTAAAATTTGTTTAAAAATCTCTAGAACTTTGTAATTAGTAGGAGGCATACCTCCTTCTTCCCCAAAAATGATAACATCACTTTCTTCTAAAAATTGTTTAGCTTCTAATTTTTGTACTTTATTACAACTTTCTAAATCATAATCATGTTGTAGGGTATAATTAAATGGGTGAGGTTTATAACATATAGATTTTGTTTCTATATTTTTACTATGTTTATTAAGACAATAGGCGTATTCTGTTAATACGTTAGCCCAATCATTTTCTGCTATAAAACTTATTTTCATTTATTACAGAGTTCTTTATCGTTATTAAAAGGACACCATCCACATAATTTAGATATTACTTTTGGATGTTCTTTTTCTTGGTGTTTGCCATTTGGGGTAAAACATTCATCAATAAATTCTTTTAATATTTTATCTGCTTTATTTAATTTATTTCTCCCTGCTGCAGGCTTGTGAAGTTGAACCCTTTTAATAGGAAAGTCGGGGCTATCCCAAACTTTTCTACGTACTATAAAAAATTCTACTTCTATATTTTCAAGTGGAATGCCAAATTGCTCATTGAAGAATTTTTTGTAAAGCACTAACTGCATTTGTTTGGTTTCATCCTTCTTATCCTTAGCCCTCCATCCATTAGTTGATGTTTTTATATCGTATATATAAAATTTGTTTGTGGGTTCATGGTATAATATGAGATCAATATAACCCTTGTATATAAGGTTGTTACTAACGTTCATCACGATAGGGGTTTCAATCCCAGCTAAATGCCATCCTCTATTACCGAAATATTGCTTACGTTTCTTTTTAAGAAAATCTAGAATAGCAACACCATCTTCAAAGAACTCTCTAAGTTGTTTAGGTGAGGAGTAATGTGTGTTATTAAACTTCTTATATTCTTTTTGATAAAGCTCTATAAATTTAGTTTGAAATTCTTCTTCTAAATTTATTTCATCTGCTTTTACTCCTGATTCCTCATACAATGTAGTAAGCCAATCTTGGATAACTTCATGCATTGAGGTACCAAAAGTAAAGTAAATATTAGGATCGTTATTACGATGTCCATCTTTATATTGAAGTTTCCATTTATGGGGACAGCTTCGATATGTTGACATTTGTGAGTAAGAAATAGACTTCTGGTAAGCATAATTTACCTTAGGAAATTCCTTATTTTGGATTTCTTTAAGTATTTGGGGTTTCTTCATCTGCTTTCTTTTCTAATTTTTCTAAATAAAGTATAGCATCCATAAGTTCCTCCTTCATGTGAGTAACCCAATCCTTAAATGTTAAATCCTCTCTATCTAAATCTGTACCATATTTTTCTTTACCAAATTTAGATCTGGTTTTGAATTGGTTTAAGACTGATTTTACTATGCTATCCATTGTTTAATTTAAATTAATGACACCGTCAATATACGAACAAATCCTCGGTTCTCCAAATATTTTATGGGAGTTGTTATTTAAGCATTTTAGTTATTTCTTTAGGTTGATAACCTGATTTTTGGAGAGTTGATTTTATTTCACTTTTATCTAAAATAAGTAAATAATCTACTACCTCTCTAGTAGAGCATTCATAAATTTTTATAAATGCTTCTGTTAATTCAGTTTTAGGAGTTTTAGTTTTAGATTTAATATATTTCAACCAAACATTTTTTTTTGGTAGGAGTTGAGTAAATATAGTATAGTATTTATCCTTATCAGTATAGGGGATATTTTGAACATAATTTACTAACTCAATAAAAGGTTGATGCATACTAAGAAAACGAACTACCATATAAGGATTAAAGGACTCCTTCTCTTTTTCGTTGAAGGAGTCCCAATTCCTTTTTTTACCTGTTAGCTCCTTTAACCAATCAAATAATGTCATTTTTAAATAGTATCGTATTCTTCTCTTAATTCCGGAGGTAATGTGTCCTTTAAAATTTTATTAGTAACAGCATCATAAAATACGGGGATTGGCATTACCGCATCTTCAGCTCCATTTGTAATAAAGCGAGAGACTTTTCTTAAGATAAATCCTTGATTAAATAAAGCACCACCTGAGTCGTTAGGTATAGCTGTTGTTTTGCCCATATCAATTTGGGGTTGTTGGGGAGTCATTTCTGATTTCTTCATAGTTTATTTCATTAATTTCATTACAAAAATAGTATACAGCGTCTTTTTTTAAAACTGTATCACAATGCCAATATTTTTTAATCAAGTTTATAGCTTCTTGGTTTGTTTTTGGGGTTTCTTTTATTGTACGATACAATAAAAATTTTCTATCTCCAAATTCTATAATATCTTTATAAAACAACTTTACCGGATATTTCTAGTAGTTTAGATATACATGCCATAGCGTTTATTTCTTTATCAATTCTAAAATTAGAGTGAAAGAGATACTCCTCAATAATAATAGTTGCTTCTGCTTCTCTTGAGGTATACTCACTTGCTCTATCATAAAGGGATCTATAAAGTGCTTCAAAATCACTTATATTTGAATTAGCTATTACTTGTCTAATATCTTTAAATGATTTTTTATTAGGTAATAATTTAATTACCTCATCTATATAATTACTTGATATTAATGTTTGTTTATCTAATTCTAAATCAAAAACCGGAATGCCTTGGTGCTCTGATGTTTTTACATTCATTTGACATACGTTAAGCATTTTACGTACATCTGGGTAGTATTGATTTACAATTGTTTTTAAATTTTGATCCGTAGAGTGAATAACTTCTTGAGATAAAATTTTAGATATGTGTTTTGCTACTTCTCCTTTACTTGGAGGTATTATTTTTATTACTTGACAACGCGATTGAAGGGGATCTATAATACGCTCTACAAAGTTACAAGTAAGTATAAAACGTGTGCTTTTAGAAAATGTTTCAATAACATTACGAAGAGAAGCTTGAGCTTGAATAGTAAGAAAATCAGCCTCATCTAAAATAACCACTTTAAGAGGTTTAAATGACATTGTACTCGCAAATCCCGATACTTTATCTCTAATAGTTTCAATGCCCCTTTCATCACTGGCATTAATATAAAGGAAATCACAATCAATATTTTTAGTGATAAGTTTAGCAAGTGTTGTTTTTCCAGTTCCAGCAGGACCATAAAAGATTAGGTTTTGAATATCATTTTCAGCTATGTACTTAGCCATAATACCTTTAAGGTGTTCATTTCCAATATAATTTTCAAGTACATCAGGTCTATACTTTTCAGTCCAAAGTGTATGATTTTTCATTATTTAAATATATAAAATATTTTTTAAAATTCCTAATTTATTGATAGCCATCCCCATAGAAATCGAAATTTTTAATAGGCACAGGTTCTTTTTCTACTTCAACTCTATCTACAGAATATAAAGCTCCTCCAAGAGGATCTAAATAAAATGCTTTATTAAATTTAGTGTTTTGGAAGTATATTTCTAGTGTTTCTGTAAGAGTAGGGTGAATTGTACTAGGGTCGCTAGTAAGGACCCAACGATCCCCAGGTGGGCGCCTTTCAGCAATTAATTGTTTTTGTTCTACTGTTTCGAATTCAGACATATTATTTTTTAATTAAAAACCACCGAAGATATTTCTACCCTCGGTGGTTTTCTATTATTAGTATTCCTTAAAACATCCCAGGCATGCCTGGCATTTGAGCTTCTTCACCTTCTTCAGGCTTGTTTACTATAGTACATTCTGTAAGTAAAATAGTACCTGCTATTGATGCTGCATTTTCTAAAGCACAACGTGTAACCTTTGTAGGATCAATAATACCTGCTTTTAGGAAATCTTCATATTCACTAGTTTTAATATTATAACCTACATTTTTATTCTTAGACCCTTTAGTCTTAAATTCAATTCCGTGAATATCTTGCACACCCGCATTTGTAAGAATTTGAAGGAAAGGCTTACGAAGAGCGTCATTTGTAATTTGATATCCTATTTTTTGATCGTCATTTGGATAATCACTTTTTGTGTTTTCAAGACTAGAGCGAAGTAAAGCAACTCCACCTCCAGGAATAATACCTTCTTCAATTGCTGCTTTAGTTGCTTGAAGAGCATCATCAACTCTATCTTTCCTCTCTCTCATTTCAGTTTCAGTATTACCCCCTACATGCACTACAGCTACACCTCCTGTAAGTTTAGCTAGGCGTTCTTGGAGTTTTTCTGTTTCAAATGGTGAGGATGAATTATGAATTTGAGATTGAAGTTCAGTACAAAGAGCCTCTATTGCTTCACTTTCTCCAGCTCCATCTACAATAGTAGTAGATTCTTTAGTAACAGTTGCTGTTCTACACTCACCTAACCATTTAAGATCAAATTTATCTAGCTTCATACCTTTATCTTTGTCAACTAAAGTACCGCCTGTTAAAATAGCCATATCATTCATAAGTAAAGTACGGCGATCACCAAAGTCTGGGGCTTTAACAGCGCATACATTAAGAATACCTCTCATCTTGTTAACAATAAGGGTAGCAAGTGCTTCTCCATCAATGTCCTCAGCAATAATAAGAAGAGATTTACCTTGGGATGAAAGATTTTCAAGCAAAGGAAGTAAATCTTTTACAGTAGTAATACGACCATTATAAAAAAGAATAGCTGTATCTTTAATAGTAGAACTCATAGTGTCGTTGTTAGTTACAAAATAAGGGGATTTATAACCACGATCAAACTGTAAGCCTTCAACTGTTTCAAGATAAGTTTCACCTGTTCGAGATTCTTCAATAGTAACTACACCATCTCTTCCAACTTTTTCCATTGCAGTAGCTATTAATTCACCTATCTCATCATCATTATTAGCTGAGATTGTTGCTACCTGGCGGAGTTGATCCTCACTAGAGATGTCTTGTGAAATCTTACGAAGATGTTTTACGTGTGATTTTACACATTTATCCATACCTCTTTTAATTTCTACAATATTATGTCCTTTATCACTGTAGCGCATTCCTGCATTTACAATTTCTTGAGCTAATACAGTTGAAGTAGTAGTACCATCACCTGCTTGCTCTGCGGTTTTAATTGCTGCCTGTTTAACCATTTGTGCTCCTGTATTTTCTACGGGATCTTGGAGGTCAATAGATTTTGCTACTGTTACACCATCTTTAGTACTTTGAGGAAACCCTTGTTCATTTTGAATTACAACATTCCTTCCATTAGGTCCTAAAGTGATTGCAACGGCATCCGTTAGCTGGTTTACACCACTTATAAGTTTTTTACGGGAATCATCACCGTAGTTTACAATTGTTACTTTTTTCATTTTTCTAATACTGCTAAAATTTTATTTTCTTCAATCATATAATATTCTTCTCCTTCAAAATCCATTTTTGATGGACCCATTTGGGGGAGGATTACTATATCACCTTCTTTAACTATAGTTTCAATATAAGTTCCCATTACTGAATGGTAACCTGGTCCTACTGACACTACTGTACCCTTAAGGTTTTTTTCTTTCCCCATATCAGGGACTATAATTGTTCCGTACGTGCTTTCATCTTCCTCTATGGGCTTGATTATTACAGCGTTGAATAATGCTTTCATCATCATGTTTATAAAAAGTTTTTAATAAATTTATTTGTTATTTGGTCGTATTCTGTTATGAATTCTTTAAGGCTATCATAAGATCTATCTTTCATCATATTATCAGCTATTTTTTTAAGTGCTCTTCCTAAGGTGTCATAGTGGCCTATAGTATGATCATACTTAATCCCACTTTCGGGGGTAATTGTTCTTATTGCTGTGTAATTGTATTCATCTATTTGAACACAATAGTCTCCTAATATAGGGTCTTTAATAAAATTCATAACTTATTTTTTAATTTTAATTTATGCGGGAATATACGAATAAACTTCTGGGGCACCAACCCTATTATTACTTAATTTGTAATGTTTTTGGTTTTGCTTCTGAAGAAAAAGGAATCGTAATACAAAGCAGGCCATTTACCATTTCAGCTTCTGCTTTACTTAAATTAAATCTACGAGCTACTTTCCACCCAAAATCAAAGCTGCTTTTTTTAACTCCTGAGTAATGGTAGTGGATTTTGTCTGATGATTTTTTGTTTTCATCTTTTTTATAGGATACTTTTAAAGTATCATCTTCAATAGAAATATTTACATCTGTTTTTGTTAACCCTACACAGGCTATTTCAAATGTAATTCCCTTTTCATCCTCATATATATCAAGAGGGTGAGGAATTGCTTGGCGTGAAGGTTTGTCGAAAATTGCATCTTTGTC
>TARA_R110001592_G_scaffold27763_8_pt1 | contig 14826 bp, 11 predicted proteins | sample TARA_R110001592 | Tara Oceans TARA_R110001592 (sample SAMEA4398387) | marine metagenome | biome: Polar Biome; feature: [SRF] surface water layer (ENVO:00010504); material: water (ENVO:00002006), including particulate matter (ENVO:01000060) such as... | depth 5 m
TCCAATCGTCCACATCGCTTTTGAGATCATCTTTCATTTCGTCAAGTGTCATGTGATTACTTACATCGGAATAGTAGATATTTTCTTTTTCAAATATTTGAACGTATTCCTCCATAGCAGGGATTGCGGCCGCACCTATACGCTTCATATAGTAACGATCCAAATGCACACCGCTGCCAGAAACAAGTTTAGAATGAGTAACATTGTAATGCGCAATCATTGCCCCGATATTCATAAAACTCGTCACGTATAGAACCGCTAGAGCCGTAATCACATTCGCATTTATCAACCACGTGTTCGATTTATTAAGGATGCTGCGAATGATGATCCAAGCTAAACCGCAGGCCACTAATCCCATCCAAATAAACGCAGCAACACGCAAATAAGTGAGTGCATAGACTTCCACATAAAGACCCGTGCGATATATCGAGGATACGACCAATAAAATATTCTGCGCTATCCATAGATAAATCAGGCCTTGCACTGTTTTTGACCCAGCCACCTCTTGTCCTGCATTTTGTGAAATAAGGACAAACAAAGCAGCAAGCAGCGCAGTAACGATCAAAGGATAAGCGCCTTTTTGAGCATACCCCGCATATGTAATTCCATCAGGTAGTTCACCGCCAGCCCATAGATAATTCATATCCATAAGAGTCTGACAAGCAAACATCAGATTAAAAATCACAAGGGAACGCAGCACTGATTCTTTTGTAAATGCCCATTCAGCAAACCCCATTGGCTTTTTCTTTTTATAAAAAACATCGGGTGTTGCCGCCTTTCTTTTTCTCTTTAGCTTTGGCCTTATCACGGCAAAAACAATAGCCGCCATCACAGCCCAAAAGAACAGACGACCAAAAGAAAACATTTCCAATAAAGCTTTGAAGTCAAATCCTGAGAGCCATTTAGTCACGATCGGATTTGCGCTCGCAAACAAGAATATAAATACAACTGAAAGGACAATCGGCAAGAACCAGCCACGAAGAAACAACGAAAATCTGTTTGGTGGCATATATCGGTGTCTATATCTTTGAACACCAATTAGAGCTTTGTTTAAAGGACGCAGAATACGAAAAACAGACGACAACATCTGCCGTGCCCACAGGCTTGCATCATCTTTCCACCCGCCTTGCGATAAAACGGCCAGACTGACAATCCCAAGTGACATGAGGGCAAAACACAACAAGCTTGTTTTTTCAATTTGTAAAAAGCACTGAGAAATTGTCAAAAGCAATATTATTTGGCCTAAGCGTGTTTGGATGATCTGTGAATTATGAAGCACGCAAACACCTGATAGAAGCAATCCAAACAGTCCTATCGTCCAGCCCGCTTGATGCCCGTAAAACAGAAAATCTGCCAAGGCCGTCAGCCCCAGCATGGATATAATTTTAAACCTGAATGATGTTCGAAATAATGAAAATATATCTGTCATGGTTTTGTGCCTTCCTGAGTTTTTTGCAATGACAAAATCGGAGAGCGTTTTAAACAAAAATCAGGTTCATCAACCAACCACCATGCATCACGCTGTACACTGCGCGGCACAACATAAAAAGCCTGCATCAAAATCGGATGCATATGTTTAGATGGTTTTAGTGTGGTCTTAATGCCTGTGTTTTGAATGTTTTTGCTCATAACAAAAGAGTACAAAACCGCTTTGCAGGAATTATGATAGCCTTCCTCAGATATTCAGGAGCTTATGTGCAAAATTTGTGCAGATTAATTTTTGATCGCCCAAAACAGTTTATAGAAACGGATATAATAGAAGGTTTTGTAGATGGTGCAGCCCGATAGAGAAACCTCGAACGCTTTATTCAAGGTTTTTGAGGATTGGAAACAGGTTTTGGATATTATCTAAAAGCAGCTTTTCAGCAAAAACAAACTTTTATGAGGAAATGCCTGCCAATTCCAAGATGTACGTTATGGTTTGCTCGGGGCGCTTGGCGGAATGCTCTGAAAGATTTGTTCTTCGGTTACAGGGGCCGTGTCTTCTGCTCGACTCAATTCCCTTAATATATCCCCCACATCATTTTCGTTTCCAGATGAAACATAGGGCGATTCATTCATCTGCCTTTCTTCAAGGCTTCTGGTATCAACAGGATTGCCAAGCACCTGATTGGCAATGTTACGGCTATCAATTTCTGTCATTCGACCGGGCGGGTCTATTTGGGAAGCATTGGCTGAATTTCTGTAATAGTTATTTCCATCATCCAAAACTTCTAAAATGAACATACTAGATGTGTCTTGTGCTGTATTATAAAACAATGTTTGTCCGAATATGCCTTCAAATGGATTTCGTTCAGGATTTTTTGTTAACGTCTCACCGTCAGATTTAAGCTCATCCGCTCTATATCCTTGCAGCGAGCCTATATGGTACGCACCTCCAATATGTATGATGACTTTCGGAGTGTCTTCAGTGCGTAAAGCATGTTTACCAATTGTCTCTATTTCTGCATCAAATCTATCTTGTCGATCTGGATTTTTTCTGTCACGTAAAGGGTCGCTTGCAACAAGCTCATATCCCTGCTCAACTGCAAATCGTACCGCTTCATACATGGGCCTGGCTTCTACCAATACTTGGCCGTTCAACTCTCTGTTTGCTATTTCTATTGCCTGATCCAGTTCGTCTTGATCTAATTCAATGCTGACGATGACGTTTTCTTTACCGACCAGTTCACCAGCCGCATGAATGGCTGATATATGTGTATAAGCCGCAGCCAAGGCAGGATTTTCATACTGATCGGGGAGATAATCGTTGAGCGTGTTTTCCGTTTCGGTATCTTCATGAACTTCGCCACTCATTACAAATACGGGCAGATTTCCACTACTTTTCAAGGCTTGGCTAATATCCCCTTGCACCTGATCATATGTGTCGCGCGCAAACTGGTCATATGCGCCGTGCATGGATTCAGGGTCATTTATGGCCTCTTTAACAACAGAAACACCTTCCTGTAATTTTCTATAGCCTTCCTGTATTGTTTCATTGTCCTCAATGGCATCGGAAACAGCGCTCAAAGCCGCTTCGACAGAATGCTTTAAGTATTGTTGTACCTGCTCTAATGTGCCTGAAGAACCGCTCATATACCCAATCTTTATTTTTATAGCTTTTCTTTCAACTTACAGATTTAATACGGAAAATACAAGCTTTTATAACAGGTATATAGCCAATAAAATCTTTCCAAACTACGATTAGCGTGCCCAAATGCTCGCTTGTAACGTGCTAAAATTATAGATTTGTTTTAATGGTGCAGCCCGATAGAGACACGTCGAACGCATTATTCAAGGTTTTTGAGGATTGGAATCAAGTTTTGGAAAATTGACTTATACTTGTAACCTATCCGCTTGAAGTTTTTTTAACATATCCTGAACTTTGAGGAATCAACTTTTTAATTTCAATTTCTGCTGCCGTCCATTGCCCTTGCTTCTCTAAACGCCTCGTTTCATCAATTATCTTTTTGGCTCTTTGAACTTTATCTGCACGGCTTTTGGGCTGCCAAAGTTCAGGTCTAGACTTAATGAACTCAAAGAAGCAGTTTTTCAAATCTTTTGGTGGGAAAAAGCCTAAATAGCTAAAATCATATTCAATGATCTGTTTTTCTAAATCAAAAGACTCATATGGATATCCATTGCAAGCATTCCAGTATTTAACCAGCCTCACCAACGGTTTTATAAAAAAATTATTATCAGAGTTTTTTTGTATTAGGCTAGCGTTAGAATCTTTAGGGTCAGTGGACATCCAATGCTGTTCCGTACCATCCTTTTTTGGAATACTGAGTCCATAGATAAAAGTTCTAACCGAGGGTACTAACTCAAATCGAATATGACTTAGTTCAAGCTGAATTACAGGATGACTCTGCGATATTTCCGATCTGGTGTATTTATCGGTTACAAATCGTCTAAGCTTGTCCAAGTACGTCTGCGGACGAAATCCTGTATTATCAAAAACGACCATATAATCAACATCGGAGCGGCTATCCATATAGCGGGGTAAAATCGTTCCTCTATCAAATGAACCGAAGCGAAACTGTTCTTTTATATCTGCGCCAAAATAGGCAGAGAGCTTTTCTTTTAAGACTTTTTCTGAACGAACAATACTGCTTTTCTCTGACGAAGACAAAACGGCACTTTCAGCTATGCTTTTCAGATACGAAGAAACCGTCATTTATCTTCCTCTTTCTTTTCCAGCGAACTTCGAATAGCATTCCACTCAGATGATAGTCTTTCATTATGTTGATTAAATGTTTTGGAGCAAAGAAGTATAGAAGCGGTAGCTTTTAACTTTTCATACATAATCAGCTTTTCTATAGCGGACACATCGAAACCCTTATCTGTTGTATTCAAAATTCTATAAACATCATCATAAAAAGCAGACGATTTATGCTTAAGCCACTCCAGTTTTATCCATTTAGAAAACACTCCTTCACTAAACAATACACTTGAGAACACTACAAGCCAGTCCAAGTCAGACCCTCTATACACGAGGCACGGAAGCCAAATAAGAAAATAGGCAATTGATATCGGGCGAATAACTTTGAGCATTAAAGAAGTTATTGATCGAGTAAAAAAAGTATTTTCTAGCAACTGAAATGCGGCACGTCTTATCGAACCTGTTTCTGAGTTGTTATAGTACCCTCTGGTTCTGTCTTCTATTAAGCTGATGTCAAAGGCAGCGCTCATGAAGTCAGATACTCGCTTATTCTCAGCCTTAGGAAACAAAAAAAGATGAAAAAAGTGATTTAAAGAGAACAACAACAAAGAAGTACATAAAAATAACACCTGCATTATGTCGTGGTATTCTGGCTCTTGAACAAACAAAAGTGCGAACGATAAAACTCCTCCAACAATAAATAACCAGAAGACTATCTTTTCCAGCAGTTCAGCTTGACTATAATAGCTCTCGTTAATTGGATCTGATTTGCCCCCTATAATACCCATGATTTTACACTCCTGCTAGCAAACCACGACTTGCCTGTTGCCCCAATGGTGATTGCTGTAATGATGGAAATTGTGACCCAAAGATATTTTTCCAGTGAATTTCGGCCATGAGTGGCTGATCGGCATGCTCATAAATACAAGCCTGAACTGCTTCATTATAAGCGGCCTGTGCTTTCCTTTGCCAGCCATCGCCAAAAGAAATTACCTCACCATGCGTTAACGTTAACTGGTTATAACGCAGAAGAAATTCAAAAAAATCTCTAACCAACCAATCATGCCAATATGTAGGGGAATTTAAAGATTCCTCTAGACAATGCCATTGCTGAACAAAATAGTATGCTGCGTATTCTAAAATTATTGACGGCAGAGGAACGTCCTGCATCCTTTTCCATACCTTTGCATATTTAATTAAGTGCTTTATATGCCCATTCGTAGCCGTATCCGCTTGTTGCAAATTCATTGCCTCTTCGACCGGATTTGTTGGTTTCCACCTTCCACCACTCGAGGTGTCCGCTATGTATATTTGCCCTCCGAGAACAAATGCGGGTACAACCTCAAAAGTACGTGATTGATAATCTACAATAATGGCTGGGCCATCTGCTTTAATTATTGTATTCGGAAACGTCTGTAGAAGTGTTGTTCTCACATCCTGCAACAATGCGCTTTGCCCGCCCGCTTGATAAATTGAATATCTTTCAAATAGATCAACTGGCAAAAAGTACATCAGGTCAATGTCAGATGTTGGACGGATAGAAGTTTTCTTTGCGTATGATCCTGTAATTAAAATATTCCTTAAATCAAATTCACCTCCGTAGTACACCGAATGTAAGCAGCGTCCAACCCTCTCAGCCTTACCAAGAGCGTCGTCATGTTCTTCTGAGCGCAATACTATATTACGTTGAAATGCTCCAAAGTGTGCAGTTACGTAATTCCACATAAATTTTCCTTTTAAAATTCAGCGTGTGCTGAAATTTTTATATGAACGATTATAGTTAAAGGCAGAATATGCCTTTTTTCCCAAATACTCCCTAAGCTACGAGTCTCGTAAAAACAACATATAGTGTATCGAACGCAACAAATCAACAACATATTGTGTTTAATGGTTTTTCAGATATCAAATCATTTAGAGGGGCTCTACGGAGTGCCTTCTTTATAAGCGCCCAGTTTTCTGCGCAATCATGCCTATCATGAAGGCATGAGCAATGACATCAAGACAAAAAAGCCAACACCGTTTTCCTTACGCCTCAGCGTTGAGGAACGGCAGCTATTAGAAGAGCTGGCAGGAACAAAACCACTCGGTGCATATATTCGTGAAATCCTTCTGAGTAATGCCAAACCGCGCAGAGGCCGAACATCTCGCCCCAAGGAAGACAACATCATCCTTGCGCAGATTTTAGCACAGCTCGGCGCGTCACGCCTCTCCAACAACATCAATCAACTGGCCAGAGCCGCAAACACGGGAAGCTTGCTTGTCACCGATGACGTGTTGCATGACCTTAATGAGGCTGTTCAGAATATCGCTTTCATCAAAGAAACCCTCATTAAAGTTCTTGGCCTAAGAGATGAATGCACATGATTATTGAAGGCAATCAAAGAGGCCATGCAAAGCAGCTCGCCAATCACTTGCTAAATGATCGGGATAATGACCATGTTACCGTCCATGAAATCACGGGATTTTCATCCGAAACCGTCCACGGCGCATTTCAGGAAATTCAAGCCACAAGCCGCGCAACACGCTGCACGCAATTCCTGTTCTCCGTCTCTCTCAATCCCCCGCAGGATGAAATTGCAACCAATGAAAATTTTGAAAAAGCCCTGAGCGACATTGAGCAAAAAATGGGTCTTGAAGGACAGCCGCGTGTTGTCGTCTTCCATGAAAAAGAAGGACGGCGGCACGCGCACTGTGTCTGGTCACGCATTGATGCGCAAAACATGACGGCCATAAACCTGCCATTTTACAAAAAGAAACTGAATGAAATTTCCAAGGATATTTATCTTGAACAGGGCTGGAACATGCCCAAAGGTTTTATTGATAAGCAATACACAAACCCGCTCAACTTCACGCGTGAAGAGTGGCAACAGGCCAAACGCCAAGATGATGATCCGCGCATGATAAAGCATATCTTCAAGCATGCTTGGGGTGCTTCTGATGATGCTAAATCATTCGCGCATGCTCTGCAAAATCACGGTTTTACTCTTGTACGTGGAGATCGACGCGGATTTGTTGCCGTGGATTATAAGGGCGAAGTCTATTCCCTTAGCCGTTGGACAGGATTAAAAACCCGCGCCCTGAATGCTCGTCTGAAACAGGAAGATTTACCATCCGTGCAGCAAGCAAAAACCAAGATTGCCGAAATCATGACCGATGCTCTTCAAAAACATATCAAAGATGTGCGGCATGAGCGCAGTAAGAAGTATCAACCACTTAAGAGCGCGCTTTTAAATCTTCGGGAGCGTCACCGTTCAGAGCGTTCATCATTAGAACTAAGGCATAATGAACGTCAGAGACATGAAGAAACGCAGCGCCAAGAACGTATGCCAAGATGGTTTAAAGGCGTGCTTGCCCGTATAACCGGCAAGCATCGCCGCATACAGGAAGAGAACAGACAAAACGCGCTGAAATGCCAAGCCAGAGACCAGAAGGAAAAGCACGAGCTTATCATCAAACAATTACAGGAGCGCGGCCGCCTGCAAGATCATGTTCAAAACCTCCGCCAGCAGCATAATGAAACGATGTTACAAATGCGCAAAGACATAGGCACGTATATGGAGATGAAAGAGAAAAACAGCCCCGAATCCATTCAATTTAAAACTGAACAGCAAGAACACAGCGGGTATGCGATGGAGTGAACATAATAATAAAGGTAGATGACGTTTAATTTATTAAAAAAAACTCTTAAGTAGATTGTAAAAACCTAAAAATGCTTCGGTCAAAGCATATAACGTTATGATAAAGAAAGTTAATGCGCTAATAACACTAATTATAGGGTGCTGCTTAAATTTTGAAATAATCTGCGAAGCCAAAGAGGAAGAAGAGATATCTTGCGTAGGAGGATGGCTTTTATGTAGTACACCACAGTGTTTAAAATGTTCTTTGTATACCTCAAATAAACTGTCTTTTCTTAGAACGTGTTCATTGATTGCAAGTGTAGAATTTTCTTCATAAGGAAAGCCATTGCTTTTTCCTGACCAAATTCCACTGATGTTAGAAAGATAATATAATGCATCTAATGCATCTTCTCTTTCATAATTTGACTGTTCACATATCTCATCAACTGTAACACTTTCTTTTAGTTTTTCTGGATATAACTTTTTTAAAATCTGGAAAAAACATTCCATCATTTCAATAAGATTTTCAGATTTTTTTGATTTTACAAGTGGTAGAGCATAAGGAGAAATTAGGTAAAAGACATGCGATTTATCATGCTCAATCCATCGCTCTGTATAATCTAGTGAATCAAGAATATCCATTTCTTCGGGGTGATTTGCCCGATACTTAACTTTATTCACTTGCGGGGGCGTTCCCTGTAATTCATCAAAAAGGTTTCTAAGGCACTGAATTTTATCTGAACCTAGCACTTTTATTACTTTTGTAATCTGCTTGTCATACTTATCTTTTTTAATAGACATTTTTTCCTCTTAAAGTGCAAGATATCTGAAATCCGTTCCATTAAACCACAAGAGCAACCCCTTGTGGGGAAGACGATGGGATGAAGAATAATAAATACTTCTTCTACAGAGTCTCTCTCAACCAAGAAACTGTATTCTCAACATCAAAATATTTCTGTCCATAGCCTTCTATTAATAATGAATCTGGCAAGAAATCATCATATTTTTCTATGCTCTTCTCAGGAACAAACTTAGCAAGTTCACTATTAGTGAGTTCATTTTTACGGCAGTATTCCAGCAGACTATCCTTAATATCTTTTACGTTTGCTTTGCCGATTTCTATAGCACCCGCAAAAGCAGAAGCCTCATAACCTGATTTGATTAACATTGTTGTAATTGTGTTTACAATTTTATCTCCCATCCACGGGACAACGTAAACATAACCGTTATCCTCAAAAATCCTCTGCTCACTTAGAGAGGCATTTTTAAAGAACTCTACACCTTCATAAAAAAGTTCTTTGGCAACTAAATCTAAATAATCCACCTGCGTATTGCCTGCAGGAATTCTATAATCTTCCGTTTTGTATATGCGTAGCATTTCTTGTCTGACCAAATCATGAACTAACATTCCTTGACCATTGAACTGTGGTGGCTCCCCGCCTTTTGCAGGTATCACATTGATGACTTTTTTGTCAGTATCAATCGCCTCAACTTTCCAGCGCCTGCCAGTGAATATGATGTGCTGACCTTCTAAAATTAGTGAGTCAACGGGCAATGTTCCGAGCGTTTTTTCTCCTGCAACGACCCGAAACTCTTCTGGTGTTTTAAAAACAGCATAGAATGTGTAGTTATTGGCCAACTTTTCGCCATTAAGCCCTAACACCAGCTCACCGCTTCCTAATTGCGTTATCAGGTCTTCTTTTCCCATATGTGAAAGTAACATTTTAAATTGCTCTACAGTTACATTATTAAAGCAGCCATCTTTACAAAGTAATTTATATACCTGATCAGCGCGAACGCCTCCCCATTGTGCTATCAGTGCAAGAATCTGATGCAGCAAAGTAGAGAAATGAAAATTATTCATGTCTGCTGGCTCATACCACTTGTGCATTATAAGAAGCCTAGTCATCGCTATAGATTGAAGTAATTCTAACCTCAGCTTATCTACGACATTAGAGCCATTATGGAGTTCTTGTTCAGCTATCAGCATTCTAAGAATTGCAGGAGAGCCTCTACGCCCAGAACGCCCTAATCTTTGCCTTAAGCTTGCCACTGAGTGAGGTGCTGTAACTTGTATTACAGAATCAACCTTTCCAATATCAATACCGAGTTCAAGAGTCATTGTGCAAATGGCAGTCGTTGGCAAATTTTCTTTCTGGAGACGGGCTTCCAATTCTTCCCTTAGCTTCTTGTCCAAAGACCCGTGATGTGGAAAGAACTCGTTTGGAACAATTTCTTGTTCGCACAAATCGCTTAATTGGGCACTTATACTTTCTGTTCTCTTCCTGCTATTCGCGAAAACTAAGTGTGAGCCTCCACGGCACAATTTGTATAGGTCATCACATATTTTAAAATGTGCAGGAGCATCATCTTCATTTTGCGTCGGATCAATGTAACCTTGTATTTTAAATTTTAACTCTGACTGGGCTTTTTCACTTTTGATTATTTGACATGGAAAAGTTGAGTTTTGACGCAAAGCTGCTGGGATTTCTTCTAAATTCCCTAACGTCGCACTTAAAGCTATTCGCGGCACTAAACGGTCTGATTCTTGTAATAAAGAATCAAGTCTATTTAAAAGAGATAATAAATGTTGTCCTCTTTCCGTACCTATAAAAGCATGAAACTCATCAATCACAACATATTTTAAAGATGAAAAAGCACGTTGTAACCAGCCAGCCTCTCTAATAAGTAACGATTCTAAAGATTCAGGAGTAATGAGAATAACGCCTGAGGGATTGCGCTTTGACTTTAATTTTACGCTTTGCGAAATATCTCCATGCCAAGGGGTTATAGCGATATCTGTTATAACACCTAGACTTTCAAGTCTTCTATACTGATCATTAATTAATGCTTTCAGAGGACTAATATAAAGGATCGAATACCCGTCTTTTTCATCGATTGTTGCGGAACAAGCGGGAAGAAAGAATGCTTCGGTTTTTCCTGCAGCAGTAGAAGCACTAATTATAACATCTGTATTAGCCTCTAATATTGGATTTATTGCCTGTTTTTGGATATCCCTTAAATCAGACCAACGCTGCTCATAAATCCATTTCTGTATTCGTCTGTCCAGCCTTTGAAATTCATCCGTCATATTTTGAAACTAGCTAATGCCCCATCATCACTATCCGTTTCACCGTCTGAATATATGGTATCTTCTAAATCCATATCAGAGGGCAAATCTTCATTAATAGCTGTGTTTGCTACAAGCTCATCCCAGCGCATAGATGGGTTTTGTTCAAGCACCGCAAGCATATCGATAAAAGCCTTTATAGTGTTTCTGGGTGTCCTAAAGTAAGCATCACCAATAGTTTTACTACAATGATGCAAGAAAGATTTCAGAGCCTCATCGGGAACAAGATATTTTGATGGATCACCTCCAGCAAATACATGTCGAAGGTTCTTCAATAAAATATACAATTCTTCAGGTGTTAAACTTGCCAAATGTAATGCAGGTGAAGAATAATCAATAACACCAGCTTTTTGAGCAAAACTATTTTCAGCCAGACGGGATTGTAAAGCTTCATAACTATACAACCCTTTTCTTGGGTCTAACAAAAACTCAGGCGTTCCACCTAAAAGAAACCCTAAATGTTCCGCAGTACCTTGAAGACAATCATTTAGCATTCGTAAAATCTGCTCATAATTGGAGGTACGTGCTTGTGTACTGTGAAGCTTATATAAATTCACCATTTCATCGAGATTGATCAGCAGGCCTTCATAACCAGCTTGCCTTACAAACAAACTCATTAGTTTCAATGCATCGTAGAAAAAACCATCTGATATTATGGTTCGTACACCTAGATCATTTCTTGCATCTGTTTTTGTTGCGTACTCTGCTCGTAACCAGCGTATTGCATTCGATTTTAAAGCTTCATTGTCTTGTTCATGCCCTAACCAATACGTCTCTATAACTTTAGAAAAATCATAACCTCCAACAAGCTCAGTGAGGGAAGCTAATCTTTCTTGAATGACATCAGTCACAGGAACGCCTCTTTGCTCCGCATCCTGACGAGCTAATGTGATAAATCGTTCAACTATGTTTGTTAATGCATTTCCGTCAGGCTTGTTTCTTGTCGCAATATTTCTCATTAATTCAGAGTATAAATTTCTGGCTTGCCCAGAGGTTGCATGAATACGACGGTCAGGAGATAGGTCTGCGTTAGCAGTAACAAGTTTTTTTTCTAAAGCAATTGATCTTACCACACTGAGAAAAAATGTTTTTCCAGAACCATATTCCCCTATAATTAATCTGAATGCAGAGCCTCCCTCCGTAATTCTCTCAATATCCTGATAAAGAGCTTTGACTTCGTTACTTCGCCCGACTTGTATGTGCTGGATACCAAGTTTAGGGGTTACACCTGATTTAAGTGATTGAATAATTGCATCTCGCTCTTTCAATCTCACACGCTTTTCTGCCATTACTACTTTTCCATTTCTTTTAGTTCGTCTGCAATCTCACGGTCTATAATTATACTTTCGTCATCTTCTATCAATGGAGCATCAACTTGATCAAAAGCCCAATCATTTAACGCTTCTATCGCACCGTCTAACATCAACCCGAGACTTGAGCACATTCCTTGCAATTCGGAACGTTCCCACTCATCCTTTTGAACTATTTTTTCATACAAAGCTCTTAAATTCTTATCTAAGTAATCAGCGATCGCGGGATTATTAACGATAGTTTCTTCTGTTTCAAATTCATCATCTTTGAAAATCGTCCCCAGCATATTTTGAACATCCTGAGTTTCGGTTTCATGCATAGCTAGAACTCTATCATCCAGTACAAAACTTTCTTTATTGCTTTGTGGCGCTGCTGTTTGATGAGAAGTCTTCACAACAGTTCCAATATCTGTGTGTTTTGAGGATGACCTGTGATGTAAATCACTTGTGACCAAGGACTTATCCAGCCCCAAAGCAGAGTATAGCTTTTCCAATTCTTTTACTTCTTGTGGAGCTATTTTACCGTCAGCTAAAGCCACAGAAATTAAAATGTTACTTACTACTCCCTTTTCTTGAAGGGATAGCTTATCTAAACGTGCTTTTATGCCACTCATATTGGGTGCAGAATGAAGCCGCCATAGCAAATATGCGTGTAATGATTTGTTCTCTAATGGCGATAAGTCTGAACTATGGTTAATCAACTTTTTCAAAAATTCTATTTCACTCGAATGATTGATATCATCTGAACTGGCTACCATTGATCCCAGACGAAGTTTTATTCCAATGTCATAGAAGTGCTTTGATGGCTTAAAGTAATTTCCATGCCCCCCTTCAAACAAAACCAAGTTTTCATCAACTGTGGCTTTTGCGTGGTGGAACCTATGATCTGGGGCAATACCAAATCCAGATTTCTCAGCGAGACTTGTAATAATTTCTTGCTCTTTTTTATTAATTTTTTTTGGAAGAGGAAGTCCTGTATGCATCCAAAAATCTTTCACGCTAACAAGCCCAGAGGACTTTTTAACACTCTCACTTGCCCAGCTTTTAAATTTCGAGAAAATCGGCAAATTCAGCTTTTCTATTAATTCGTCGGGTAGAAGCAATATACCTGCTAAATCGTCACGAGAATTATCTTTCCTACCTAAATAACGACTGTATGAATCAAGCTTCTCAGTACATTCTTCTGCAATAGAATAAAGCTGTTTAACAGGAGCAGTTAGAACACTAGGGTCAGGTAAGTCTAGGGACTCATCCGATAGTTCTCTTAAAGAACCACTTGCTGGTCTATAAACTAATTTCAACCTAGTTTTATTAGGCTTAATCTTTAAGCCAGTTCCGAAACGCTCCGAATAATACATAAGAAATAGGGTTTTAAATTCTTTTTTACATCTGCGAGCGGGTGTTCTTAATTGATAATCAGGGTGATTTATTATCCACGCATAGGCAAGTTCTGCAGACAACGGTTCACCTGAATCGATAACGTTTGCTAGCCTGTATTTAAATAATAGAGAATCTACAGACCCTTCAATGTCTTCATTTCGTATGTTTATGATGTTAGGTGAAATAATACACATATACTCTACAAAACGAGCAGAATACTGCTTAAAAGACCAGTTCACAGAATAAATACTTTTCAGTCTTATTACTTCATCATATATCTGCAAAAACTCATCATCAGAAACATCGCCTTTTTTAAAGTCCACCAAGATACGTCGCTCTAATCCATAAAAATATATAAACACATACCCTATAGGCGTATCTGGGTCGTTACGCTCACTTGCAAGCCAAGAAATGTAAGCGCCTCGCGCTTGAGGAGATAATGAGTTAAATGTAGGCCAATACCCTAGACTAGGATCAGTATACTTTAAGGTTTTAATTTCTATAGGCAACATGCCATCTACCAGAGAAGATTCCTTACCATAACCACCAAACGATTTTAGTTGTCCGCCAAAATAGAAAAGTCCTCTTGATATAGTTTTACTACACACGATAATAGTTTCCTCAGTGCCAATCCAAACCCCAGCAGATTTATTAGGGGTTTCGGCTTCTTCATTATAAGATATTCTAAATTCGTACAGACTATCATCTGCTTGGTTATTGTAGTTTGAGGAAGAAACAGAAATATCTACTTTTTCTTTTTTCTTTTTGAAGAACGCTGAATATAGGATGTAAACTACAAAAATTGTGACCCAAAATTCCATTTTTTAATACTTTTCCTAATAACGCACTGTAGAACGCCACAAACGCTTAACATATTTTATAAAACCAGCTATTTGAGCATTATTAACCATAAGCTGTATTTGTAAAGTTGTTTCATTAACACATTCCATTTATTTATAAAAACGCGTCCATGGGCGTACCCTTGGTTCTGGTTAAGCGGGAAAGCGCTTACGGCATTCAATCGGCGCACGGTTAGGTCTTGATGAAATCATCATGGGGGTTTTAGGGGCAGCGGATGTGTTCCCCTGAATGGCGATTGAACACCCACGTGTTCATGCATGGTTCGGTGCAGGTGGAGGGGCAATTCTCCAAGTCCTGCGAGGGATAAAACGGCGATACGTTTTGATGGTTTTGCATGGTAGAACGGATTGTGTTCCCATGCCCAAAACCATCCGCGAGAGGGATGAA
>TARA_R110001592_G_scaffold173980_4_pt1 | contig 14823 bp, 7 predicted proteins | sample TARA_R110001592 | Tara Oceans TARA_R110001592 (sample SAMEA4398387) | marine metagenome | biome: Polar Biome; feature: [SRF] surface water layer (ENVO:00010504); material: water (ENVO:00002006), including particulate matter (ENVO:01000060) such as... | depth 5 m
AGCCTCGATCAAGGAGCGAGCGTACTGGCTGGCTTGCTTCTGCGCTGTCACATCGCGGGCAGCGGCAAATACCCCCAATACATTGCCATCCGCGTCACGGTAGACGCTGGCATTGTAAAGAACGTCGGAAAGCTTGCCGTCAACATGACGGACAGTGAGCGGATAGTCCGTTACCGTTCCCTTATTAAACGCCTCCTGATAGCCTGCACGAGCCTTATCAGGTTCGGTAAAGTAATTAGAGAAGTCAGTACCTATTAGCTCTTCACGGGCCACGCCAGTGACTTTAATTGAGCCGTCGTTGACGTCGGTGATCTTACCCTCGGGGCTGATCGTCACCAGCGGATCTAGGGAGGCCTCAATTAACGATCGCGCGTACTGACTTACCTGTTTCTGCGCCGTTACATCGCGCGCCGCCGCAAATACGCCCAAGACATTACCATCAGCATCTCGATATACACTGGCGTTGTACAACACATCGGTGAGCTTGCCGTCGACATGACGAACGGTAAGCGGATAGTCCGTTACTGTTCCTTTATTGAAGGCCTCCTGATAGCCTGCGCGGGCCTTATCTGGCTCGGTGAAATAGTTTGAGAAATCAGTACCAATGAGTTTTTCACGGGCAACCCCTGTGACATTAATTGAGCCTTCATTAACGTCAGTGATTTTACCTTCTGGACTGATGGTAACTAATGGATCCAGCGACGCCTCAATTAAAGATCTTGCGTACTGGCTGGCCTGCTTCTGCGCTGTAACATCGCGGGCCGCGGCAAACACCCCCAACACATTGCCATCCGCATCGCGATAAACACTGGCGTTATATAAGACGTCGGTAAGTTTACCGTCGACATGACGAACCGTAAGCGGGTAATCAGTCACCAAGCCCTTATCGAAGGCTAATTGATAACCTGCCCGCGCCTTATCTGGTTCAGTGAAGTAATTAGAGAAATCAGTGCCAATAAGGTCTTCACGTGCTACGCCAGTAACATTGATTGAACCTTCGTTGACGTCGGTAATAATACCCTCAGGACTAATCGTTACCAAGGGATCTAGCGACGCTTCGATTAGCGAACGCGCGTATTGACTCGCATCCGCCTCAGCCGTTATTTCCGAAATCTTAGCACCGAAGCGTTTGCGCTCTGAGATATCAGTGATGGCCGCGAGTACAAAATTCCCTTCGATTGTCGTTATATTATTAAGGGCAATCTCTACCGGTACTTCTTGGCCATCCTTATGCAGTCCACATAGATCCGCGCCGCCGCCACCCATCATTCGTGGCGCAGGATCCACAAAAAAACCGTCACGCAGTGACGGGTGGCGACTGCGCATAGCCACGGGAAGAAGTACCTCTACAGCCTTGCCAATCAACTCCTCTCGACGGTAACCGAACAATTTCTCGGTCTGCCCATTAATCAGCATAATCTCGCCAGAAGAGCTAATCATCACCATGGCGGTCGGCGCGAATTCCACTGCGGCGCGAAATTTATCTTCGGAGTATTTACGCTCGGTCATATCACGAACTAACTTGATATAACCCGTCACCTCACCCCTGGAATCCTTGATCGGCTGGAGTACAATATCGGCCCAAAATTTGGCGTCCCCTTTGCCCACGCGCCAACCTTCAAATTGAAAACGCCCAGTTTCAGCTGCCGTCGCGAGCTCATGACTGGCTAGGTCATTCTCAATATCTTCAGGAGTGTAGAACATTGAGATATGCCTACCCATGACTTCGGCAGCACTATAACCCTTGAGATTCTCAGCGCCCTTATTCCAAGAGCAAACATTGCCATTTACATCGAGCGTAATAATCTCAGTATCGATGATGGACTCCATCATCAGTCGATAGTCTGGCTCGTTAAAAAGCTTTGCAAGCATAAAACCTTCTCCAACAAGACGTTAAAATCCGTTAAAACAACTTCTCAAACAGCCATTGCGCCACCCATTCCAAGGAGATCCGACTACAACTCACACCATTCAACTTGCACTACCTTGCGGTATTCCCTAAACAAGCCATAACCTTGTAAAAATTGAGCCACATCATTCCCCGGCTCTCACACACTGCAATTGATATGGCAGGTATCACTGTGAATGAAATCCATAAATGTGCTTAACACTCATCCTCATCAACCACACTTTTTAGAATACTTGGGGCGCTCTTAACATTCTGGTGCGCCACCGCAATATTGCGCACAAATATATCCAAAAGACTCATATCATTCATGGCAAACGGCGCTGTGGCTGACGCATATAGAACATACTCTTGCTCACCAGAGATTTTATAATAAGCTGTAAAATAGTCGCCGCCATGATGGTTACTAGCCATCGCGAACGCCTCATTAATACGAGATTGAATTATAGCGTTAGTGCTATCTGACACTATTCCGCCAACACATTCCTTAAAGCGGGCAACGCCTGCAACGATGTGTAGACAGGACTCCGATTTTCTTATCATCATCGCCGACGCGTCTGAAAGCTGCCGGTCCTGATCGATGCAAAGCAGCGATGTCAGCTGCTCAAGCGCGTAGCTCTTAAACTGATGGACCGCACTTAAGTCAAACATTTGAGCGGACGCAGCTAATATTTTAGTCAGGCCTAAAACGTAGGTATCACGAGATTTTAGTTCACTATAGGCAGAGAGTGATGCATGTACGGCGGTGTAAAGTTTCTTCTGCGTCAACTCGGTCTTCTCTTTATAATCATTAATACCGAACCGCGTAATGACCTCATACTGAGGAGTCGAACCGGGCTGACCAGTACGCAATAAGATGCGAACATCTTTATTACCCAACTCGTTTCTAATAAAGTTAGCGACGTCGAGCCCTGCGTCGGGCGTCTCCATGACCACGTCGAGCAATACCAAAGCAATATCGGAATGGTCGCGAATAATCTGCTTCGCTTGATCACCACTGAAGGCGCTCAGAAATTGTAAATTCTTACCTGCATAAGTGAAGCCATCGAGAGCTAGGGTGGTGACGTTGTGGACTTCGACCTCATCATCGACAATCAGCAGCTTCCAAGAACCATCAATCATCCTGTTGGGTTTGGGTTCTTTCGCAAAAACAAGATTGTCCGACATAGTTATGCTCAATTTGCACAGTTTAGTTACGGGCTAGTCATCCTAGGTAGAAACTACAATATATGTTTACTCCAAACTAGCCGCGCGGATTGATGGAGCGGCAGCGGCATCTCGCATATATCGCTGTACTGACTATTAAGGACACATAAATACGCAAACTCTCATCAAAAGCTAGATAATCGCGTAAAATGCTCATCTTCCCAAAAGCTAGAAGCTCCCAAGCTAAATTAAGGGCCACCTAGAAAATAAAATACGTACCCGAGATAGTATTACAGCAGCTGTAAAATTGTATGCGCGAATATACCTACCATTTAAATGATAAGGACTCGACTTCTAATTTACTGAGAAAGCCAATAGGAGGTTTATTACACTCAAGGGCAAATCGACCGTTATAAAAAGAGCCCATCATCAAAATGAAAGAATCAGAAATATTGATTAGATCCATCGAAATATGGGAGGTTCACTTACAGTAGTGCAAACTTCAGCCGCTAACTCAAGCTAGCTTTAATTATTCTACTCCCTTGATTTAATTGGATAATAAGCTTAGTACACTTAGCTTAGACTTGACAAAGCAAGGCAGTGCTTTGCTGATTATTGAGCGGTATCACTATACAACGCCACATATCGTCATGTATTTTTGTTAGGGTATATTTATCGATTTACGTGACGGAAAATATCGTGTCGAACCATCATCTACGCCATAGGTAATACCCCTTAAGCCCACATATCAGGCAGCGCTAGCGTAGATTTTTGGAGGGTCTACGCGAATGATAAATATACCCCCCCTAAATTTAAAATTTACACCCTCGGAAACAGACTCTTTATCATCCACTGAATAGTAACTCGGCGACAAGCACTGCACGTTTAAACCAGTTTAGAGGCATATTGCCGATATAATTCCCGGGCCGCCTCAGCCAGCAACTTCACCCCTGGGTGCTTTACCTTGCGCTCAGGAGAAATCGCATAAAGCCGCTCCTTGATCACTTCAGTCCGGCCAATGACAGCCACCCCGTATTGGCTAGTGACATGGGGCTCAATAATCGACGCCGTGCTAAAGATGCCATGACCAGATTGACCAAAATATTTCATCAAGGCGCTATCATCAAATTCCGCCACGATATTTGGGGCAATAAGTTCGGTATCAAACCAGGATTGCAAATTCAGCTTCTGATTCGACTTATCACCGCACATTAAAAACCGCTGATGATTCAAAGACTGCGGGAAACCCTCTTTCAGCGCGGCTGCACTATTTGTTTTAGCATAAAAACTCAAACCACTCTCACCGAGTAGATGACTATAGGCTTTGACTGGGATACCAGGATTTAAGGGCCGATCAGCGAGAATTAAATCAAGTCGGTTAAGTGCCATTTCAGCCAACAAACCATCGAAATCGCCCTCGCGACACACCAGTTTTATCGCGCCCTCTAACTGGAAGCCGGTTTCTAAAATACTAGACGCTAGAATTTTCGGTATGGCATCAGTCACGCCGACGGTAAATACGAACTGCTGAATCAAATCTTGGGCATTAAGCGATTGCTGAAGCTCGTCTCCCAAGGAAAATATGTCTTCCGCATAACTATAAGCCAGCCGGCCCGCCTCACTCAAAACTAGACGTTTACCAATGCGGTCGAATAGAGCAACGCCGAGAGACTGCTCAAACACTGTTAACTGCCCACTAATGGTCTGAGGCGACACGTGCAAAATCTCAGCCGCTTTGACTATACTTCCCTCACGGGCAATCGTAAAAAAGTAATGAAGATGCTTATAATTAAATTGCCTAGCCACGATATATTCTCCATGCTCTGCCTTTATTGCGGCCACGCCCACTGACAATCAGTCGCGGCAAACCACGCACACAGCTTAACACGTATTTTTCGATGATAAGATTAGCTTTAATCGACTTTTACTGATTTAAGTTTTTCAGTATAACTACTTTAATTAAAAACCAAAGCCGTATTTTTAAATACTTATAAACTGGCAAATTGAGAACAAGCTATGCAGAAAATTTTCCGACAAATGATTCAACACGGTGCCGCCGGCGGCATCCTTCTGTTCTTCGCCGCAGTCGTTGCTATTTTCATAGCAAACTCCGCCCTGGCCGGCGCTTATGAAGAGATACTTTCATTAACCGTCAGCGTTATAGTCGGTAACTTTGCTATTGAAAAACCGCTATTGCTATGGATAAACGATGGCTTAATGGCGCTATTCTTTTTCCTTATTGGCCTTGAGGTCAAACGAGAATTAATCGATGGCCACCTTTCGTCACCCAGCCAAGTAATATTACCTGCCATCGGTGCAGTCGCTGGCGTCGCGACACCGGCCATTATCTATACCATATTGAATGGCACTGACCCCATAGCCGCAAGAGGCTGGGCAATACCCGGTGCGACAGACATCGCCTTTGCTCTCGGCGTGTTAAGCTTATTTGGCAGTCGAGTACCAATCAGCTTGAAGCTTTTCCTATTGTCTGTGGCGATCTTTGATGACATTGCCGCCATCGTTATTATCGCCTTGTTCTACTCAGCTGAACCATCCGTATTGGCTTTATCTGTAGCGGGTTTTGGTCTAGTCGCATTATTTGCGATGAATCGCATGGGCGTTCGCTACCAAAGTGTCTACATCTTAATCGGTCTTGTGGTTTGGGTCGCCGTACTAAAATCGGGCGTACATGCCACTCTGGCGGGCTTCGCAGTAGCACTTTTAATCCCTCTAAAAACTAAGAACAGCCACGAAGAATCGATGTTGGAATCAATGGAACATGGACTTCAACCTTGGGTCGCCTTTTTCATCCTACCGGTGTTCGCCTTCAGTAATGCAGGGGTCAATCTGACTGGGATAAGCCTTGGCGATATGCTAAATCCGGTGACAGTGGGCATCGCCTTAGGTCTATTTTTCGGCAATCAATTTGGCATTTTTAGCGCTTGCTGGATTGCCGTTAAACTTGGATTAGCTAAATTACCCGAAGGCGCGAGCTGGCCGCAACTCTACGGTGTCGGCTGCCTATGTGGCATTGGCTTCACCATGAGTCTATTTATTGGCTCCCTAGCATTCGAAAATCTAGATCCTTCCTATATTAGCAGCGTCAAAATAGGCGTGCTAGCAGGCTCATTATTTTCGGCTCTACTGGGTTCTCTCATCATTTACCGCTCATTGAATCCGCCTGTTAAGGATGCCGCATACGAGCTGCCGGCAGGAAAATGAGTGTATTAATTTAACTGCTCACAGAAATTACATCGTCGATCAATTCGGTCATTAAGAGATTAATGGCCGGGTAAGTGACAGGCCGCTTATTGCGATGCATGGGCTTATCAGCAAAAAAATATCATAGTTGAATTTGGAGAAGCTCTTATGAAGCTAAGTATTAACTTTCGAAACATGCCCGGTAGCGGCAATATTATTAACTATATCGATCATCGCCTTTCATTCGCATTCGCCGGTACCCGTGAGGAAATTGAACGAACAACAATAACCGTCTCCGACGTTAATGGCCCTAATGGGGTTGCCGGCAAACAATGCAAAGTAGTCATCAAGCCATCAGGGCTAAGAGAGATTGTGATCGCTGAGACCCGCGAGAATATACGTCAAGCTATTGATCTTTGTCTTGCCAGAGCAAGCCGGAGCCTAAATAGAAAATTAAAACGTAGACACATACTCATGAAAAAAGCGCCGGACCCTCAACGTATGCGTCTAGAAGTATCCCCAGAGAGTTGAAAAAGATTTAATTTGAAAGACACTACGATATTATTGCGCGCTCAAGTAATGACACACTTTTAAAAAGATCGGAAAAGGATGGCGCAACGGTATACATAGCCTCACTGACCATAAAGCCAATCAACAACGCCAAGCCCAAGTTAAATAAGGTCCCGCGTAATTAACTAGCCTTTAACGACCTGATACTAGCGCTGAAACCACGTTGGCCTAGCGTAATACCCAATGCAATTGCCGACATATCCAACTTTCTCACTAAACCTCCCCCAGCGAATATTTCCCATTTAGCTATATAGTGGCGCCTAGAACACTAGCCCAATAATATCGGGAAAGGCCGTCACGTAGGCCGCTCCGCCCCTAACTATTACATTTAATCGCAATCTACGTTACAACGATGTAACATTGTACCTTAGAAATCATGACCACACTGCTCGGAGTCCTGCCATGCATCAACTCAGTTACACAATGCTCGCTGCCATATTAGTCAGTATGCTCTCCGCCTGCGGTGGAAGTTCATCATCAAGTGGCAACAGCGTGACTCCCCCGCCAGTCACTAAACCACAATGCAGTGATGGCATTGATAATGATAACGACGGCCTTATTGACGATCAGGACATCGGTTGCAGCACCGACCAAGACAATGACGAGACCGACCCACCCGTAGATCCAGTAGACCCTCGCCTCACCCGCTATCAAATGAGTAATGCATGCTGGGTAATTAAGGCCAGTAACGATAAGTATCTCGCCGCCGATGGTGACGGCTACAAGGCCTCGGCCAGCGAAATTGCGGCAGCTGAAGCGTTTTATATGAAACCCACAGCGCTTGGCAGTTATATGCTGTACAACAGCAGTCGTCAGCTCCTCACGGCCACTAATACAGGGTCTACAAGCAATATTGCCAGTGCCGCCGCCAATGACGATGCCGACTGGCGGGTGCTCGCCCTTGGCGACACCACCACCTACCCCGAAAACCCCGTTTACGACACCGAGCCCACACCGGAAGCCGTGGCGACCTTATACACCTTTGTTGATCCGGCAATAAAAGCCGACAGCTTCACACTTACCGTGGCTAGCCAAGGTCGCAACCTCGCGATCGATGACAGCGGTAATCTGCAAACCCTGCCACCAGCCAGCGCCCCAACTGACGAAGCCTTTAGCTTTGAACGCGCCACCGGCTGCGCGAACTTCCCAGAAGCCCAGAGCAATTTTAGCGGCCAGCCCTTTAAGGGCACTCGGCCCGACGGCACCGTGCTTGGCCATGCTGACGCCCACGTGCATATCAGTGCCACTGAATTCCTGGGCGGCGCCCACTGGGGCAAGCCCTTCCATAAATTCGGTGTTGAACAAGCCCTTGGCAATTGCGCCGTAGAGCACGGCGATGATGGGCGCCTAGACGTGGTCGGCGGCTTGTTTGCGATGAATCCGAATGGTCACGCCACTGACGGCTGGCCAACCTTCAGCGAATGGCCCAAGCGCGACAATCTTATTCACGAAGCGATTTACTGGAAATGGCTGGAGCGCGCCTGGGCCGGTGGTCTTCGAGTGGTCGTCAATGACCTCGTCGACAACGAAACCCTCTGCGAGCTGCAGCGCAACGTGGCTGGCGATCCTAGCCGCGACTGTAACTCCATGAACAACGCCGGCCGCCAAGCCGGTACCATGTACGCAATGGAAAATTACATCGACGCCCAATACGGCGGACCAGGCGAAGGCTTTTTCCAAATCGTGCACTCCTCTGACGACGCCCGCGCGGTCATAGAAGACGGTAAGATTGCTGTGGTTCTCGGCATTGAAATTTCAAATTTATTTAACTGTAAAGTAAAGTACAACCCACTTCGGCAGCAGCGCCCCTTTGAAGAAGACGGCGCGGGTTTCACCGAAAACAGCTACGAATGTACCGTAGAAGAAGGCAAACCCAATTCCATTGCCACCCAGATGAAGCGGGTTCATGACTGGGGGGTTCGCCAGATCATCTCTATTCACGAGTTTGACAATGCCTTCGGCGGTAACGGTATTTTTGACGGCCTGATCTTAAATGTGGGCAACAGAGAAAACAGCGGCGGCATTCCCTCGGGCGATCTCGCAGGCCTTACCGACCTCTTCGCTGGCCAACCCAATCAGGCACAGTTTGAAGCTTTGGCAGCAAACTTACCGACCACAGAGCTCCCTACTGGCGAGTTTTGGACAACCTACAATTGCCCAGAGGAAGGTGTCACCGAAGGCTTTAGTGGCTATTTATGGGGCAGTAGCGGCGGCAGCACGCAAGGCTTCTTACCACAACCTGCGTGTGTAGCAATAGGTCAAGATGGGCGCTCCGGCGGTGTAACCCCGTGTTATCCCGCTGATGTTCCTCAGTGTAATGCCCGCTGGATGACGCCAGCCGGTTTGTACACCTACGGTAAGATGATGGAAATGGGCTTTATCTTCGATTGGGATCACATGGAAATGGGAATGAAAACCCAAGCCCTAGAACTCGCCGAAGCCCAGAACCCGGTCTACCCCTTTGTTTCAACCCACGGTACATTTGGCGGTACAACCATCGATCAAGCCACACGTTTACTGGCTAATGGCGGTATTTTGTACCCCAGTAATGGCTCGAGCAAAGGCTTCCGCGAGGACATGGACGAAACTGCCGGCATCTATGTCAGTGCGATGGCAAAACGCGCTGCAGCAGGCAAGGACTCCCTGCTCTTCGGCTTTGGTTATGGTACCGACACCAATGGTCTGTCCGCACAATCTGGGCCGCGAAATAACCCAGAAAATCCTATCAACTACCCCTTTTCACTATTTAACGGCGCGCCATTCAACGCCATGAGTGAATTCAATGGTGTTGAAGCCGTGGTTTTCAATCAACCTAATAGTCTGGATATCGACGGTAATGAAGCCCGCAGTTGGCATGAAGATGTCGACGGCAATGCCCATTACGGCATGCTCTCAGACTTTGTTGAAGAGATTGCCCTCGACGGCAGCATTGAACAAACTCGACATTTATTTAACTCAGCCGAAGTCTTTCTGCAAACTTGGAAACGCACAGAATTATCCAGTGCGGCGATACAAGCTAGCGGCCTGAAGCAGCCTCCGGCAACAGCGCCAGCAATACTGCGGCCAGCACCACCGCTGGGCGATTTTGCTCCCTAAGCATAAGCAACACGGTTTAGACTTTCAAAAAGGCCTGCGCAAGCAGGCCTTTTTTTATTTGCGCATCAAGCCACCGGTTGCGACAGAATCCACAAACCACTTGCGGTAAAACCAATCATAAGAAATAACATAGGTAACTGGCTGAGGTTTATTCTGGCAGCGTTTTTAGCACCGATATTAGTATTGGCATCAGCGAACACGACTTTGTGAGCTAAATAGACGCTAATAACATGACCCACTACAATCAAGCCTAGCTGCACATGCCAAGTAATACTGACATCGGGAATAAAAACCCGCTGCAACCATTTTGCGGTGCCAAACCAATTCTGGCCCCAGCCAAATGGATCTGAGACCAAGCTGATTATTTTAATCCCCTGGGTCTCGAGCAGCGTGTAGTAATGGGCTATATGGTAGACCAAGGCAATAGGTAACAAGGGATAAGCCATTTTCAAGACCAGTGTTTTAACACTCAATGTCGAGCGCATTAGTACTTTGCTTAAGCCAATCACCGCAAACAAAATGGCCAAATAAATAAAAGGCGAAAGCAATAACCATACACCTTGCCAATAGCGATATAAATCTGACATCGCAGCGTAGGCAAGAAAAGGATTTTCACTAGTGTAATATTGTAAAAAACCGTGATACATATCCAGCCAAAAAAACTGCTTCCATATGATGGTTTCATGCAAGCCATCGAAGGCCGTGGACGACAGCATAAACAATATAAAAACCAATAAGCTGACATGCTCAGCAGACTGCTCCAAGAGCCCACTAAAAGGCCGTCTCAATTCTATAATTGATGCGCCGCGAGCAGCGCCAACACGCTCTGAGGGTATGTAATTTACAGGTGACATCAAAGCGAGAAGTCTAAAAAAGACACTAAAAAAATCACAATATCTAAACCACGCCTGACTACCGAATAGCGCCACACCAATGAAACTGATCAAGGTATAACCGAGTAGCATTATCGACAGAAAATAGGGGCTGCTGCCAGCGAATAACTCTATCCATATAAAACCAAAATACAGCAACAAGGCTGGCCAATAAGCCAAACGCGGATCATACCGCCGACGCGGGCGATCAAAGCTAACAAGCTTATCTACCATCCGACACAGCAGCATAAACGGATTAATTGCCGCGTACAGATTACCGAACAGCGCACTGAAATAACTAAAACCCAACATGACCACGATCCAGAAAAAAGTCATATTGAAATTACCATAAGGGCTTTTATTGCCGAACAAGCCCGTGGCAATACAAAGCAGTAATGCCGCAACACTCAGCAGCTGAAGCTGCTGTAAAATACGCCAGCGCCGGGCGAAAATCAGCAACTGACTGTTCGATATATCCTTCGTCCAAGGGCGAGCCTCCTTATGTGGCTGGGTATGAGGAATAACGAAGGCCGCCACCACAAAGGAGCACACCAATGCCGCCGCCGCGCCCCAAGCGTACAAATGAAACGGCAGTGGTAGGCTATAAACCACACCAAAGGAATGGGCACTAACCGGTGCAGACGATGCTAAGGCGCAGATCCAAGCCAAAGCCATGAGGTGCCTGTGGCGCATTATTGGTATCCTGCATTCATCGCTAAGGCCCCGCGCAAATTCGGCCCAAGAGGCCGTTGGCAACAACCACCAATCCCCTCCAATTTATAATCGAAATTCCCATTAAACACGGCACACCTAATTTTATTTATTATACTTTCCATTTATTCCTTTGTGCGAACCTAGCCGTACTGCAGGCGATTATAAATTGCAGCCAGCCAACCAAGTCGCTGCGCTCTCGGCACCTAACTATTGATCGCCCTTTTGCGCCATAAAAAGTACACAGCCGGCAATACCAGCAGAGTTAAAATTACGGCACTTAACATCCCACCCACCATGGGCGCCGCTATGCGACTCATCACCTCTGATCCCGTACCCGTGCCGTACATAATAGGTAGTAGACCAACAATAGTGGCGCCTGCCGTCATCATCACCGGGCGAACCCGTAATCCGGCGCCATTTAACACAGCAAGTCTGAGGGTTTCCAGCCTTGGCATTACGCCCTGCTCCTCGCACTCGGACAACATCTGTGAGTGAGCCTGATTGAGATACACCAGCATGATAACGCCAATTTCAACCGCAACACCCGCGAGCGCAATAAACCCAACACCCACGGCTACCGAGAAGTTGTATCCCAGCAAATACATCAACCAGACTGAACCGACCATCGCCAAGGGCAATGTGCCCATGATAATCGCGACCTCAGCAATATTGCGGAAGTTTAGATACAACAGCACGATGATAATGGCCAGCGTTAACGGCACCACGTAGCTGAGCTTGGCTTTGGCGCGCAACATATATTCATACTGCCCCGACCAATCCAAAGAGTACCCTGTGGGCAGCTCAAGCTGATCCGCCACAACTACCATGGCATTTTCCACATAACTACCAATATCGACCCCGTCGATATCGACATAGGTCCAGCCATTCAAGCGCGCATTCTCACTTTTAATGGCCGGAGGTCCATTTTCCACATAGACCCGCGCTACATCACCCAGCGCAATCCGCTGATTGCCAGCCGTCACTATCGGCAGCAGCGCCAGCTGTTCTGGGGAATTGCGGTAGTCCTGGGGATAGCGCAAATTAACCGGGTAGCGCTCCTGACCTTCGACGGTTTGGGTCACGTTCATTCCGCCAATGGCAGTAGCGACTACCTGCTGTATATCCGCGATATTGAGCCCATAGCGAGCAGCCTTCTCGCGCTGGATATCAACCTTGATATAACGACCGCCGGCCACCCGCTCAGAGTAAACCGAGGCCGTGCCAGGTACGTCTTTTAATACCTGCTCCAAGCGCTTGCCAATTTTTTCGATCTCTTTTAAATCTGGGCCAGCGACTTTTATACCCACTGGGGTTTTAATGCCCGTGGCCTGCATATCGATACGCGTTTTGATGGGCATCACCCAGGCATTGGTCAGGCCGGGGAACTACACCAGCGCATCTAATTCCTTTTTCAGAGTCTCGGTCGTCATGCCCTTGCGCCACTGATCCCTAGGCTTAAGCTGAATAAAGGTTTCAATCATGGTGAGCGGAGCCGGATCGGTAGCGGTCTCCGCGCGCCCAATTTTACCGAACACGGTTTTCACCTCCGGCACGGTGGCTATCAGCTTATCAGTCTGCTGCAAGATTTCCCGGGCCTTACCGATGGACAAACCGGGGTAGGTGGTGGGCATATACATCAGGTCGCCTTCATCCAGAGCAGGGATAAATTCGCTACCAATTTGCGTCACCGGCCAGAAACCCACCACCGCAATCAACAGCGCTAACGCCAGCGTTGATTTAGGATAGCTAAGCACCACCTTTAACGTTGGCATATAAACCGCAACAAGCCCGCGATTGATTGGGTTTTTGTGTTCAGGCAAGACCTTGCCGCGAATAAAATAGCCCATCAGCACCGGAACCAAGGTGACGGCCAGCGCTACGCTAGCGGCCATGGCATAGGTTTTTGTAAACGCCAGCGGCGAGAACATCCGCCCTTCCTGGGCGCCCAGTGCGAACACCGGCACAAAACTCACCGTAATGATCAGCAAACTAAAAAATAGCGCCGGTCCCACCTCCGTTGCAGACTCGGCGACCACCTCCCAGCGATTCTCGTCGGTCAGCGGTGTTCGCTCCATGTGCTTGTGCATATTTTCGATCATGACGATGGCGCCATCGATCATGACACCGACCGCAATGGCTATTCCGCCTAGCGACATAATATTGGCATTGAGGCCTTGGGCGTGCATAACGATGAAAGCGGTGAGAATACCCACCGGCAGGCTGATGATGGCCACCAGACTGGAGCGCACATGAAACAGGAACACCATGCACACCAGCGCGACCACGATAAACTCCTGCAGCAGCTTATGCCAAAGGTTGTCTACGGCCCGCTCAATCAGGCCGGAGCGATCGTAGACGGTAACAATTTCGACCCCCTCGGGCAGACCGGCTTTGAGTGTCTCCAACTTGGCCTTAACGCCATTAATGGTCTTTTGCGCATTTTCCCCAAAGCGCATAATAACAATACCGCCGACCACCTCACCCTCGCCATTCAACTCGGCAATACCCCGGCGCATTTGCGGGCCAATCTCAATATCAGCGACATCCTTAAGTAGTAGGGGTGTTCCCTGCATATCCAGACCCAGCGGTATGGTAGCCAGGTCTTCGATATTGCGGATATAACCGCTGACTCTCACCATGTATTCGGCTTCGGCCATTTCCACCACTGACGCCCCAACCTCCTGATTGCCCCGTTGAATGGCAGTCTGGATATGCGACAGCGGTATACCAAAAGCGCGTAATTTGTCTGGGCTCACTTTGACCTGATATTGCTTAACCATGCCACCCAGAGTCGAGACTTCAGACACACCGTGGACTGTTTGCAATTCGTATTTAAGAAACCAGTCCTGCAGGCTGCGCAACTGACTGAGGTCATGCTGACCAGTTCTGTCGACTAGGGCGTAAAGGTATACCCAACCCACGCCAGTCGCATCCGGCCCCAATTGTGGCCTAGCATTGGGGGGCAAGCTTGGCGCCACCTGTGACAGATATTCCAGCACCCGAGAGCGCGCCCAATAGATGTCGGTATCTTCATCAAAAATCACATAGACATAGGAATCACCGAAGAAGGAATAACCGCGCACCGTTACCGCACCCGGCACCGACAACATTGCCGTGGTCAGAGGATAAGTCACCTGGTCCTGGACCACTTGCGGCGCCTGGCCAGGGTAACTGGTTTTGACAATCACCTGAACATCCGACAAGTCTGGTATGGCATCAACTGGCGTATTTATCATCGACCAGCTGCCGACGCCCACCAGAATGAAGGTCGCCAACAGCACGAAAAAGCGATTGCCCACAGACCAGCGAATAATAGCT
>TARA_R110001592_G_scaffold340854_1_pt1 | contig 14820 bp, 11 predicted proteins | sample TARA_R110001592 | Tara Oceans TARA_R110001592 (sample SAMEA4398387) | marine metagenome | biome: Polar Biome; feature: [SRF] surface water layer (ENVO:00010504); material: water (ENVO:00002006), including particulate matter (ENVO:01000060) such as... | depth 5 m
CACAAAAACGTACAACCAGCGAAATGAAGGAAGCTGCGTTAATCTATTCTTTTGTGCCTCTTGCCAATTGAACAGCAAAATAACCGCCATAAAGGCGACGGAAAAGAATGAATAGCCCAAATCGGGTACGCTCGCACCCCACCATCGATTTTGGGGATTGAAGAAATATATGAGCTGATAAAGTACAAAAGCAAATATTGGAGCGTGTCGAAAAGACAGTATAAAGCTACTAATAAAACTGCCTAAAAAAAGTAAAACGCTAATCATTTTTTTCCTAACTTAATTATTTGCTTTTAATAAAATAAAGTTTGTAATGGTATTCAGTCTAAACTTCATGATACAAGTAATGATTATAAAAATTCGCTCATTTTGACACTAAATGAATCTCAAATGAAAGTTTTGATAAAAAACCTGAAAAATCCGCTGCTTTGGACGTTTATCATTGTTCAGATCTCTTGCGCTAGTTATGCGGAAAATGTCATTAGGCCGCCCTTATTTGAACTAACGCCAAAATCGGTAGAGTACCTTGGGGGCTTTAGGTTACCTAAAAGCAAAAAAGGGGAATCGAGAATAGCTTACTCTCAAGGGACGATAGCGTTACGCCCGACCAAAAACTCCCTATTCATCATCGGTCATGCCCATCATCAAGCTGTCGCTGAGTTCGAAATCCCTCAAATCAGTAAGTCTAAAAAAATCGCAGATTGGCCAATCGCTAAATTCAATCAACCTTTTAGTACAATTTTCCGACGGGCTAAATCTGGCAATTCACAGAAGATCAATCGCGTTACTGGTATGGCTGAAATTGAAAAGCAATTAGTCATTAATGGTATGGAGTTCTACGACGCGGATGCTAGCGTGCGAGATACTACATTGATAATCAGAAATGCAGATAATTTGAGTACATCAACGGTTGATGGGTTTTTCCAGTTGCAGGGCGCCGCTCATGCTGCTGGTTGGATAAGTAGAATACCGCGAGATTGGCAGAAAAAATTGGGGTCAGAGTATCTGGTCGGTAATTCAAGTGCATTAGCTATCAATTCTCGCCTTAGCATCGGGCCGAGTGCTTTTATTGCACAGTTTTGGGGGGTATTGAACACTAAAGATAGCTCAGGAATGATAATTACAGATGCTTTAATGGATTTTAGTCTTAAGAATCCAATAGTGGAGGATCAATATAACGAATCTCGGCAGAACGATCTGTGGACTGAGTTATCATCAGCATATTATGGGTTTATTATCCCAAGTACATCCAGTTACTTCGTTATCGGTAAATCTGGTGGTCATGAGGCCGGAATTGGTTATAAGATTACCCAGGACAACGGTAGGAAGTGCGGCGGACCTTGTTCATTGAAGGCGCGTGACAACTATAACTATTTTTGGTTATTTGATGTGGCTGAATTTATAGCTGTTAAAGAGGGTAAAAAGAAGGCTTATCAAATTAAGCCTTATCAATATGGAATATTTGATACAGTAAATACTAGCTCTGGAATTATCGGTGCCGACTATGATGCTGATAAAAATTTACTTTATGTCGTATTTGCTAAAGAAGATAAATCTCAAAGCCAGTATGAAAGTATACCTGTTATTAGGGTCTATAGAATACATACTGATAACAATAAATGATCTAAAAGCTGTATTCATGAGAATTGCCGTTCACAAGAGTAAATATAAGCAGCTGGATATTTAAAATGACAATCTTTTGGGATATTATCTTAATCATGCGAGAATATTCAAAAATTACAATTGGTTGCATTGCAAAGGTTGTTTTTACTGGTTTGTTACTACTGAACGATTTGGGTACCTTCTTGCACATCCATTAACATGAAATTAGACCCAAAAATATGAAGATCGTTGTATTGTCTCACCGTGTTCCATATCCGCCAAATAAAGGGGAAAAAATTCGGACATTTAACCAAATAAAATACCTTGCCTCTCAAGGCCATGAAATTCATTTGTTTTCACCTTATGATAACGACGAAGAGTTAGAGCATTTTTCCTCGCTTGACCAGCAAGGTATTTGTCAGTCAATCTCGTCTTTCTCTTTAGACGCTAAACCGTTTAGATTGATACGGGGATTGCTTAAGGGCAAATCACTTAGTGTAGCTAATTTTTACAGTAGAGATATGCAAACCGATTTCGATCATTTTATATCAAGCAGTAAGGTCGATGTCATTATTTGTACTGCATCTTCTATGGCAGAATATATTTTTAAAAGTAGTGTTTTAAAATTAACAACTAAACATCCATTGTTAATTATGGACTTTATGGATGTAGATTCCGATAAGTGGGCGCAATATCAAAATAGTAGTCGCTTGCCTATGAGTTGGGTTTATCATCGCGAGCATAAGTTGGTTTCTCAATTTGAATTCAAAATAGCCAGCGAATTTGATGTGTGCTATTTGATAGCGCAAGCAGAGGTCGAGCTATTCAAACGTCAGGTTGCTGATTTGGGCAATGTACAAGTGCTCGGCAATGGCATGGATACAAAAACGTTCTTCCCATCAAAAATTCGTGCTGCCAATACTGCTCCTGTTCTATTATTTACGGGGGTGATGGATTACAAACCTAATGTGGATGCTGTGGTATGGTTTGTCAACCATTGCTGGCAAAATGTTATTGAGAAGTATCCAAACGCGCGATTTATTATCGCTGGTATGAACCCAAATAGCGAAGTATTAGCCCTTAAAGGGAAACGAGGCATCGAAGTAACGGGTTTTGTGGACGATATTTTACCTTTCTATCATGCTGCTGATATTTTCATAGCCCCGTTTCGTCTTGCTCGCGGAGTGCAAAATAAAGTATTGCAAGCGTTCTCTTGCGCTCTACCTGTTATATCCACTCCGATGGGAGCTGAGGGTATTAATTGTACTCCGGGAAACAATGTGTTGATTGCCTCTGACGCGTCTGATTTTTTTGAACAAATAGTTTTCTTATTCGAAAATCAAGATACCGCAGTTGATATTGGAAAAAAAGCCCTACGTTTAATAGAAGAACAATATTCGTGGGAGGGGCAGTTAAATCCAATTGTTGAACTTTTCTCATCAACATTAGGACGTCAATGAAAAAAATTGTTAAGCGCTTGCTTCATGTTTTAAGTGCATTTCTTATTTCTCCCTTTACTCTCTTTTTTTTAATACTTATCGTATTCTTAAATAAGGACGTAGTATTTACTAGTTTTAGTCAATTATTAAGTTTATTGCCAAGTAAGGTTGGTGTTTATTTACGTGCAGGTTTTTATCGCTTCACAATGGCATCGTGTAGTCCTGATGCGGTGATATCATTTCTAGTGTTATTTTCACAGCGTGACACTGATATTGCCAATGGTGTCTATATCGGGCCACAGTGCAATATAGGTAAATGCAGAATTGGTGAAAATGCGCTTATTGGAAGTGGTGTTCATATTATGAGTGGTAAAGGGCAACACAATTTTACGGATTTAACTATACCGATTAAAGACCAAGCGGGGACCTTTGACAAGGTTGATATTGGAAAAAACTGTTGGATTGGCAATGGTTCAATGATTATGGCAAATATAGGCGCGGATAGCATAATAGGGGCGGGCTCGGTTGTACTTTCCGATATTCCACCTTATTCAATCGCTGCAGGAAACCCTGCTAAGGTAATTAAAACTAGATCTTAATATATTACCCTCATTTACCCAAGGGATAATCATCTCTAATGCTATGTTGACCGCTAAAATATCTTAACTGAATATTACGTGTGATTAATTACACGTAATATAGACCTTAAAATCTATTATTATAGTATATAGGATAGATGTTATATGGAAATTATTAGCTATTTTATACAATAATATTATTGCAAGTTATTTAATTTTAGTTGAGATATTATATAACTTTCATCATTGTGGAAGTTACTATGCTGCTCAGGATGATAATAGTCCATTCCATGTAGCGCGTTTATTTTTACTGCTACATCACTAATTAACTCGTCATCAGTTCCACTCACTATCTCGTTAATTTTATCCGTTAAAATTTGAGTTGCTTTAATACAGGTGTGATGACTTAGTACGTAATTTCTTGGGGAGTAATTTCGATAATTTTTAATCATATCTTCTAAATTTAATGCGAGTCTTGATTCAGATGAGAAGCGACCTGTTTCACTATTAATGTAGGGGTATTTGTCTCCATAATTGAAGCCTTCCCGTAATATACATGGTACATTGCAAAACATACCTTCGATGATAGAACGATTAAGCCCTTCGAATCTCGACCAAAGTAAATTTACTTTTGACCGTTGCAATAATTGGCTTACTTCTTCAGGAGGTAACCATTCGTAAAAACTAACTATATCAGTAAGCCCCATCTTGTCTGCCATTAATTTAACGTCATGCATGGTTAAATCACCTGGATAACCAACTAATGTAACGGAAAGATCAGGAATGTTATTCTTTAATTCAATAAGCGCTTTAAAAATAAAATAGTGGCGTTTAAAGTTTGCCCAAGTGGAAATGACTATAATGTCTATATCCCGTGGGATATCCAAGACCGAATCGAATTTTCGATGATCAACCCACCAATTAGAACTTAACTTTACATCAACAAGATTGGATGAAATCCCTTTTAGGAAATCAGTATCACGGGACTCATAGGACATAACAAAAACAGGCGAATCTAAGGTTGCATAAGCTAGTATACCCGGCTCACAGGTACCAGCCCAACTAGGTTCAAGTACGATATGATAGTTCTCCGAGATATTTTTCATATCAAATAATTTGAACATCAAAGGAAAGTAATAACTGTACTTAATTAATAGTACACCTTTTTTTGATAACGTTCGTGGACTTAAGACAATACACACACCAACAAAAAGTTCTCGAGGGTCGTCAAAAAAATGTTTAGTGTTATCCAGCGCGACAACTTGCTCAGTGAGCTGTTCCAAAAATAACTGATTAAAATTCGATTTTGAATCACCAAACAGCAATTTTATTAAATAGATTACTGACGATTTGCTACCTGCCCAACCCGAACGGTATAATTTTGAAAGAGATTCTACGGCGTCTAGATTCTGCTTTCTAACATAATGATATGCAAAGATTAAAAGATAAAATGCTGTAAATGGAAATTTAATAAATTGATAATCAAATTTTATTACCTCAACCAATTTAGCTTTTAATTCATACTTTAAATCGAACATTTAATTATACACCACCATTATTAAAGAGTACTCACTTAGTAAAAGTAAAAACTATAGTCTCCTAGACTAAAGAGATAAGATTGATAAATACATGAATTTTAAATCAAAATTATATACTTTCGAAATGAAAAATCACAAGACATATTGACATTATAATAAAAAAAAGCGCAAACCAAGCAAGGGGCGATTGGCATTCTTGTTAGCGTGTTTGAACAAACTAAGGCTGAACCTGAACATCCGGTAATATTTCAGCTAATTAGGTCTTGTATCATAACTCATTGAGCCAATCTTATAAATGTGATTATCTTATGCTAGCTGAGTTAAATCGGTGTACATAAGCTGTGGGGCTAGATGTATCAGCTATTAAGGTCTTATTCAGACCGTTTCAACCCATATAATCAAACCCACAATTTCGAGCATAAAGTCAATATGCGTAAAGGTTGGGATTTTTGACTAGATAACGATTCTATATTTATCGCATCATCCCTGTAGATCACTAGCGACCGTTTGAAATTTGTTCAAACGGTATGTTTTAGCGGCTTATATGGTGAAAAATCTATGATAAATAATTTGAAATTTTTGCTTAGAAAATTGACGTATATTTAGTAAAATAAAATTGTTACTTGAGTTATTTAAAAACTCTAAATAACTTTAATGCTTTGCCAACTTGTTCATACAACTGGTTACCATGGTGCGATACATGGTCATATTCTTCCCCCCCCAAAAAAAAATTATGACGACTAGATTGATATTTTTTCCTTAAGGGACCGAAAATATATGCGTCAGTTTGGTTAAAACCGGCTTTAGCTCAACCCTGTTTTTATGTTACTCGAAACACAATTTTTATATGATTGTACTTGCGAGATGTTACTCATCGCATTTCAATGATATTCTGCCTTATCGGCAAGATTTGGCTGTTCTTAAGCTACTTAGCCTTGCCTCTAGCTGTTGTATTAATATCATTGATGGAAGGTCTTTAATTATCTATGTCTCTAACCTCGAAAACAGTAACAAGTATTATATATACTGGATCAAATAAGTTAGTACAGAGAGGCTTAGGCGTTATCAGTATGTTGATTCTGGCTAGAATCCTTACACCAGAAGATTTTGGTGTAGTATCAATATGTACTCTCGCTGTATTCCTATTTAATACGCTTAGTGAAGTCGGAGCAAAACAGTATATTATAAGAATGCAAGTTGTCGATGATGATATATTGAATACAGCTTGGACGTTAAATATAATTATAAAGATATCAATTTGGCTTTTATTCATCATATCTACACCGAGTATTGCAAATTTCCTTGATAAGCCAGAATTGGTTAGTCCTTTACGATTTCTTTCAATTATTCTGTTAAGTGGTTGCTTCAGTAATCCTGGGGTCTGGCTATTTTCTAGAGATCTTAACTATAAGCCATTATTTAAAATAGATATTATTTCAAAACTTGTCTCGTTTGTTACAGTTTTAATCATAGCCGTTAATACCAGAAGTTATTGGGCTATGTTAATTGGTGTAGTGATATCCTACTTATTACCGAGTATTTTTAGCCATTTCGTATGTAGTCATAAACCCAAGCTTAGGTTAGTCAATATTTCCCAGCAAGCAAAATTCTCTAAATGGGTTATCGCAAATGGAATCATAGGATATGCTCGAGGAGAGGGAGACTCCGTTTTGGTCGCGAAATACTTCAGTTTAGAGATGATAGGTATTTACTCGATGTTCAAAAATTTGTCAAGCATGCCATTAACACAATTGATTGCCCCAGCCACAGATCCTCTTCTAGCTACATTTTCCACTTCAATAAGAGAAAATGAATTTCGAGCTTACCAAATGAATATTGTCTTATTATTATTGCTTTCACTAGTTGTACCGTTAGCTATGTTGATGACATATTTTAACCAAGAAATAGTTCGATTATTTTTAGGCGAAAAATGGGGGGAGCACGCTTATATTTTTGCCATTCTAGCTTCTATGATGATACCCGGCGTTATATTTAAAACACTTTCTAATTACATATTGGCTGAAGGAGGGTATAAGCCAATAGTTTATTATCAAATATGTATGACAATTTTGACTTTAGGTATTTTATATTTAGTAATAGGGAGCGATCTTCAAGATTTTTCAATTACACGTGTTTTTATTTCGATTGGGAGTTTATTTTTATTTCTAACTTACTTTCAAATTAAATATAAAATTTTCAAAATATCTGATTTCATCCTTTTTAACTTACCTGTGGTTGCGTCACTAATTTCTATCATTCCATTCTTGTTAATAGATATTAATTTTATTCACTGGGTAATACGATTAGTTTTAGGCTGCGCAATTTATATGTTTTTTTACACAATATCATTATTTTCATTAATATATTTAAATAGGAAGCGATATGAGTGCACTTTATTTCTGTCATATGCTGAAAAGGTTTTAAATAAAACTGGCTATAATCGTTAATTATATTCTTAATGTATAAGTCCTACTAAACTCTAATCGTTTATAAATACAGTTCGCTAGATTATAGATTGGCTACAAGAAAATGGGTGGCTAATTTACTATGAAATAGGACAGGAAATGACTATAAATCAAAACGACGTGATAGAGTTTAAAGGAATTATCGCTATCGGACCGCTGGTTGGACTCCCTTCAAGTGACTGGGTTGGGGTCGATATTGCAAATTATCTATCATATACTGGAGTGCAAGTTGAAAAATTTAGTAGCTTTGACAAGCGAGTTGAAGCTGACATTATTATTTTGGTTAAGTTGATGCCGAGCATGCAATGGTTGATTGATAAAGTAGAAAGGGGAATTAAGATATTATATGCACCTGTTGATATTTTCCATTCTAATTATATATATTGGCGCTATCGGTATCGGTTGAAGCTGTTTTCTGGGTTTCTCATTCACAATGATAAAGTCGGTGAACTAATATCTAAGACTTCGAATTCCCCTCTGTTCTTTATTGAACACTATCTTAAGTATGCTTTAGATAGTGATAACTCGTCAGAGAAGAATAACGAACTACTATGGGTTGGTCACTTAGAATATATTCCAAGTTTATTAAAATTTCTTAAAGAAGATAAACCAAATGTAAAGATTAGGGCACTTTCTGATTTAGAAAAGCTACCTCATTATGAAAACTATTTAAGAGTAAGCCTTGCTGCATTTGGTAGTAAGTATATTTTGGAGAATAAATCTGAAGAAGGAGCTTATATATCAGATGTTTATATTGAGCAGTGGTCCGAAAAAAAACAAGCTGAGTTGATGCGAACTTGTATTGCTGCATTTGATACTAAGATGAATTCTTTCGCTCACAACTTAAAACCGCCAACGAAAGCACAGAAATTTATTTACAATAAAATTCCTTTCGCTTGTTCTGACTACTCATTTTCATTCAAATATTTTCAAGATAGAGGTCTTAGGGTAGCGAAGTTGAATGAAATTGATTATTTAGTTTCACCCGAGTATCGGCAGAAAATTAGTAAATTTTGCGATTTACAAAAATGGCGCGTAAGTATTGATAGTGTTGCTTCAACTTATCTAGATGCTTGTGAGAAATCTGTTAAAATTAAATCCATATCAAAAATATTTTTTCGTTTTATGGATTTTGTAAATTTCAATATTTATTTTATGTTACGCATAATAGATAAATTGAAAATTATTCTGAATATTAATAAAGGTTAGTATAATGATTGCGTTTATAATTGCTTTCCGTCATCCTGATTCAACAAAAAATTATGCACATGTCGTTACTCTACTAGAGGCAACTCTTCATTCTCTAGTTAATCAGAAAAACGATAATTTCAAAGTTTATATCGGTTGTAACAATATACCGGAGCTAAATATATCTGATCCTAGAATTATTTTTTGTCCAATCAGTTGCCCTCTTCCTAACAATCGCCAAGAAGTATTACTTGATAAGGGGGTAAAGCGAGCTGCTGCGATTAGAAGCGCTAACAATGATTCCAATCCTGATTATTATTTTATGTTAGACGCGGATGATCTGGTGAGTAAGCACTGTGTTTCAACCTTGCATACTCTTGAACAATCTAGTTCGGGGGGCTATTGGTTAGATCGAGGCTATTTACTAGACATGCTTAATCGACGAGTTCAAGAAAAATGTGGTTTTAATCGATACTGCGGAAGTAGTCTAATATTAAATGCCAAACTCATAACAGATGTATTGTTTCTTCAGAGAGGCAGTCATGAATCAATGAAGATATACGATGATTTTATTAATGGTTGTTCACTATACGTCTTAGAACATGTACTAGGTAATCATATTGTCGTCAAAGACTATATGACTTCATTAAATTACCCTCTAAAAAAATTAAATCAACCATTTGTATGTTGGAAGATAAATACTGGTGAAAATGAATCTAAGACTAAAATACCTTCAGGTAGTAAGAATATGGATCGTAAATTTTTAGAGGAGTTTTCCATTCCTATAGAGTATGAGAGAAAGACTCATATTTTGGAAACTATTATCGAAAGGTATCGCTTTATTAGTTCTTGGGTTGCGAGTAAGTGGTCATCTTATAAATAAAAAATTAAATAATTTGATAGCTATTGGCTTTATGAAAATTAAATATAAATAATCTTTAGATTGGTAGTCTTGTAAATACTTTATCGAATTTCCTTTGGAAATTAATAAGCATGCTTAATCGATCTAGCCATTCGACTTGCTTAAGGTATTTTCCTGACAGAGCAATATCGTAAGGTATTAGTACGCCTAATAATAAGGGGCAAAAATGTTAGCTAATATGAAAGTAAAATTTGAATGGTATAGTAATAGGTTTCTTTCTGAATTATATATCAGAAAGGTTATGTTATTTTCGAACTATAAAGTTAAAGCTAAATTACATCAACTTCCTAAAGACCTAATTATATCGTTAACCTCTTACAAACCAAGATTTGCAACTCTTTATCCTACTATACTATCTCTAGTTCAACAAAAAGTAGTTCCAAATATAATAGTCTTGTGGGTATCTGAGGAAGATTACGATTATTTACCAGATAATATAATTAAACTACAGGGAGCGGTTAACAATAGAAACACTATATTCACCATATCCAAAACTGCAGATATTGGCCCTTACACTAAGATTATCCCCACATTAGAGAATTACAAAGAATCTTTTATTGTGACTGCGGATGATGATATTTACTATCCTAGTTGGTGGTTAAAAAATCTACTTAAGGAGTATGGCGGCAGCAATAGTGAGATTATTTGTTATTTGGCACATGAAATTACATTTGACTCTAGAACAAATAATATTAAATCCTACGGAGCTTGGATTAAAAATAAGTCAAATGATGTTGACAGCTTATTAGGTTTTCCACTCGGAGTTGGAGGTGTTTTATACCCACCGAATAGCTTAAACGAACTAGTAACAAATCGAGATGTGTTCTTAAAAGAGAGTCCCATGGCGGATGATATTTGGCTATTTTGGATGGCCAGGTTAAACAATAGTATTACTAAAAAAACAAAGAAAAAATTTTCCGCAATTTGTTGGCCTGATTCGCAGAAGGTTGGTTTGCTGAATAATAATGTTCAGAATAACAAAAATGATGAAAAGATTAAAAATATGCTAAAAATTTTTGGTTGGCCAATTAACGTCAGTAAGTGATTACTTCATTGTTAATAAACTAAAATATAGCAAGGATAAAAACTTTAGTATGTTAAAAAAAGAAAAAGTAATACTTCATATCGGTTTACACAAAACTGGAACAACTTCCATACAGCAGTTTTTTGCGAAAAACAGAGATGAATTAGGGGAGTTAGATTATGCTTGCTATACACAAGAAGGTTATTTTAGAGAAGATGGAAATGCCTATTTTTTATTGAAGCAGGAAAACTGGTACTCTAGCGAACGACAGTGTCAGATAGACATCCCACACCTATTAGCGAATATTAAAAAAAGCAAGAAAAAACGAATTATGATTTCTAGTGAAGCGTTTTCTTGGTGCGAAAATAAGGCTTATATCGAAGAGTTAAAAGCTCAATTATTGAATGTTGCAAATGAAGTATTAATACTTGCATACGTTAGGGAGCCCTTGTCGTTTGCGGTTAGTCTTTATACGGAAGGTTTGAAATACCCTAACTCTCTCTCGGTCTTAACTGATTATAAATATCCTTGTTTGTCCAGGGTAAATTTAGCTAATAAATTCTTGAACGGTCATTATACATTTGGAAATTTATTGCCTTGGAAAGAGGTATTTCATAATGATTTGACCGTTAGAAGTTTGGAAAAAGAAAAATTGCTAAGTGGTAACTTATTGGTTGACGTAATAAAAATAGTTGGACTAGGTGAAAGTGAAGAACTGCTAAAGAAAGCACTGAACCATCACTGGGAGAACGAAAGTTTCAATCTTTTACAAGTACACTACCTGACGTCAATATATCAGTTTTTAAATAATTTTGAGGACTCGCATAGACTCAAGAGTTTGTCGTATGAGTTAATTAAACGGAAATTGCATTGTCTTAAATCTGATAAAAAATTTAAGGTTAAAGAAGATACCGCGAGTAAGTATTTTTACCAAATTAGAGATGATTTACTTTTGTCTAAACAAAGTTTAGGGGAAAGTGTTGAAGTAGAATTTAAATATAAAAAAGGCCATTTAGATAAGCTATCGTTTGTAGATTATTTTAAGTTTTGCTACGTTTTTTTAATTCATGTTTTCTTCTTCGGAGTATATCTCTTCAAGCGAGTTACATACAAATAATTGGGTGGTTATGAGGGAACTAATATTTTTGACTATTGCAAACAATCTTCCTAGAATTCGTTTTTTTGACGAAAATAGATACATATTTCTGCGACTAGCTGGAATGAAGATAAAAGGTAAATGTAATTTATGGGGCCCATTTACTATTCGTCCTATTGGTGGAGTCAAAAATATAGAAATTGGGGACGATACCTTCATTAATTCTGATATTAGATTTGGCGCACCAAAAGACAAAGTCATTATTGGGTCAAGAGTTCAAATTGGTCCTAGAGTGATGTTTGAAACTGTTAGTCATGGTTTAGTCTACGAGATAGGAAGTGGCCGCAGTACGATGACGAAGCCCATTATTGTAGAAGACGAAGTATGGATTGGGGCAGGCTGTATTATTACTCAAGGTGTTACCGTCGGTAAAGGCGCTGTTATCGCTGCAGGTTCTGTTGTAGCTAAAAATGTTGAGCCCAACACAGTTGTCGGTGGTACGCCTGCTAAATTTATAAAGAATACTAAAGATTAAGAAAATATTCTAACCTATAAGAAAGATTCGACGAGATGTCTAAAAAATATTTTAGAGCTAAGGAATAGCAAATGATTACTAAATACCGGCCTGATATTGATGGGTTAAGAGCTATAGCCGTTTTATCAGTATTTTTTTTCCATTCAGGTTTTACCGTATTTAGCGGCGGTTATGTTGGAGTGGACGTATTTTTCGTAATATCAGGGTACTTAATTACCAGCATCATTGTTCGCGAAATTAATAATGATAATTTTTCAATCCTGAATTTTTATGAGCGTCGCTTTAGAAGGATTATGCCTGCTCTAACAGTTGTTATTCTCGTTAGCCTGGCTGTTGGTGTATTTTTATTGACTCCTTCTAGGCTAATTGATTTAGGACAAAGCGCTGTAGCTTCAGCGTTGTTTTCATCGAATATATTGTTTTATTTAGAGTCAGGCTATTTCGGTGGAGCCGCAGAAACTAAGCCGTTATTGCACACATGGTCACTAGCCGTAGAGGAACAGTATTATATATTTTTCCCTGTACTTCTTATTTTTATAGCTAAAAGAGGTTCCAAACTCTATTTTAGATGGTTGTGCATTCTGTCCATATTGTCTTTTTTTGCATGTGTTATTTTAACAAGTGAAAATAAGTCCGCTGCTTTTTACTGGATACCAACGAGAGCATGGGAATTATTTATAGGTAGTATTTTAGCTATTAACACTATCCCAAGCCCATCAGCAAAAAGTGTGAGGGAAGTAACTTCTATTGCTGGTATCGGTATGATTATAATAAGTATATTCATGTACTCTCCTGAAACGGCTTTTCCTGGCTATGCCGCACTACTACCAACGATCGGCACAGCTTTAGTAATATACTCTGGGACTGGTGGAAGCTCTTTAATATATAGATTGTTGAGCGTTAAACCTATGGTGTTTATAGGTTTCATATCTTATTCATTGTACTTGTGGCATTGGCCAATAATTGTGTATACGAAGCTCTGGTTCATTAAAGAGCTATCAGTCAATACGACCGCAGGTATGCTTGCATTGACGGTAGTGGTCTCGACATTATCGTGGAAATATATTGAATCCCCTTTTAGGAAAAGAACGTTATTTAATTCTAAAACTTCTATTTATGTGGGAACTATCATTACCTCAGCTGTAACTATTTTGATTGGCGCTGTGTTTATTTTTAATAATGGATTCTCCGAAAGAAAATTTAACGATACATCATTAGTATCTACGAAAGCAGATCATAAATGGCGACATTGGGAGTCATGCGAGGACGTAGTAGGCCGGATCAAACAAGGACGAGAATTGTGCGAGATAGGTTCAAACTCTGAGACTGCTAGTTTCTTGCTTTGGGGCGATTCCCACGCACGGTCAATAGCTTCTGGTGTTCATTTAAGTGCTATATCTGCGAAGTTAAAAGGAAGAATTGCCACTCAGACTGCATGTCCACCTTTATTAACGATTGAAAGGCCTAATAGAAATTCCTGCAATAATTTTAATGTATCAGTAATGAATTTTATTTCAGAAGCGCCAGAAATCAAAACAGTCATTTTGTCTGCTAGATGGCCTCTTTCTGCTAACGGTGACCGTTATAAAATTGAACATGGTGGCCCGGTAAGATTGATCGACACTAACTCGCTATCGAATTCCTTATCCAATAATGATTTATTTAAGATTGGGTTAGGGAGAACAGTTGAAGGGTTACATCGTTTAGGTAAGAGAGTGCTAATTGTTAATTCTGTGCCTGAGATCGGCTATGATGTACCCTCAGCAATAGTAGTTGCAAGTATAAACGACCGTAATGTAAATAGAATGATTGCTCCTACTAAGAAGGAATACAGGGAGAGAAATAAGGGCGTTCACGCCATTTTTAGCCAGTTAAATGAGCTGGAATACATAGACATAATTGGTATTGATATGTTTCTATGTGATGATGACTATTGTAAGGTCATGTTTAATGGAAGATCCTTATATCGAGATGATGATCATCTTTCTACATACGGTTCTGAATATATAACATCGGCGTTTAATAATACATTGTGATAGTTTTAATGAATAATAATGATAGTGTACTCCGTGGGTGATAATTTGATGAGCATTCAGCAGGGCATGATAGAGTGTTGCACCATTCCATTGCATATAATACTCCATCGGACGTAGTCATAAGTAGGCAGTTTCAACCAATTAATCCGAAAACGTTTTCAAATGCCGTGTGAGCCAATTAAATGCGAATTAAAAAATTGGCGTATTACAAGTATTCACTAAATTACCGTCTTTATGGCCTTTTAAAAAGCGAGCTATCCACTCTGTTAGGCAAATATTATTTGTGTGAAATTTATCAGGCGAATTGCGTGATTTAATCTGCTATTAGTTCGTCTTTATCGGAAAAACGTACATAATTAACCATACACGACAATAAACGTTTACTAGCTTGAATGTT
>TARA_R110001592_G_scaffold292325_1_pt1 | contig 14818 bp, 10 predicted proteins | sample TARA_R110001592 | Tara Oceans TARA_R110001592 (sample SAMEA4398387) | marine metagenome | biome: Polar Biome; feature: [SRF] surface water layer (ENVO:00010504); material: water (ENVO:00002006), including particulate matter (ENVO:01000060) such as... | depth 5 m
AATGGGAGACGGCAGCATCGTTATGAAAATACTGGCTTTCAATGTCGGTGTCGAAGTCGGTCAGATCGCGGCACTCACCGTAATGCTGGCACTGTTAGTAGGGTGGCGCAAAACTGCCTCATTCAAGCGCTTTAGCGTTATGGCCAATACATTGCTGGTCATCGTTGGTGGCTTGCTATTCTTGCATCAATTACATGGCTACCAGCACACGGAGCTTGCCGATAATTTCCCGATTAATACCGATGATCACTCACATATACATGAAGATATGGCTGCTGAAGCGAAATCAAATATCCTCGATCGCTATCCTCGGCGCATAATAACCCCTCAGCCTTCACTGCAGGACGAAGCACCCCATGAACACGGCGATGGCGCTTACCACAGCCACTAAATAAAGGTGAAAACATGAAATACCGAATTACTTTATGTTTGCTAGCAAGTTTATTTATAAGCTCAAATCTATTGGCGCATGGAGGTGGCCATGCGCCAGTTACCGAAAAAAAAGCGTTAGCCATAGCAACTCAAACTGTTCAGGGTTTTGCCAATATCGATCCGCAGCTTGGCTTTGGCAAAGTGCCTGCGAGCTGGGCAAATATCGGCAATGAGGCCGCGACAATTTTTCAGAGTGGCGATGGCTATTATATTGTTAAGGTTGTAAATCCCAGCGATGAGCGCACGCTTTATATCCTGATGTCGGCTGAAGGCGAAGTGTATGATGCGAATACCAGCGGTAAGTTTGAAGGCGTAAACTAAAGGTGAAGCTATGACGGCTTATATATTTGCCGCAAAGATACTTCTCGCAGCGTCGGTTATCGGCTATGCGTCGTGGCTATCGGATAAGAAGCCAGTGTTGGCGGGGTTTATTGTCGCGCTACCACTGGTTTCTATTTTGGCTTTATTTTTTTCGTACGTAGAACACAAAGATCCACAGGCCAGCATTACCTTTGCCAAAAGTATTCTTTTTGGCGTGCCGATTTCATATTTATTCTTCCTGCCGTTTTTACTGGCTGATCGGCTTCACTTTGGCTTTTGGCAAAGTTATATATCGGGTTTGCTATTGCTGGTCGGGGGCTACTTTGTACACCGAGCGATAATGATTGCCATTGGGTGACCTTCCTATTGGCTATCAAACTCATAACCAATTTCAATTAAGAAGCCAGCCCCCTTCTCACCGTTGACGAAGAGTCGGCAAAGGATTTTCACGAAATATCCACCTGACCATTCGGCTTTATCTTGGGTGAACAGGCGGCGAAGTTACGGGTGAATCGACACGCTGAATTCTAAACATCTTTAGTTAATGCCCTGTAACGCGATAGGATGGCAGATATAAAAATAAATAGCCTGTTGTAGGGAAAACTTATGATCTTGAATACTCGTCGCTTCTATTGCTGTGTGTCTGCTTTGTCAGCATTGTTGTCTGTGCCGTTTGTCGTGGCAGAGGAGTCGAATAACAAGACTAGAGCGGTCCTAGAGGAGGTTGTGGTCACCGCTCGTCGTCGAGAAGAGGGCTTGCAGGAGACACCTCTGGCGATTACAGCTTTAAGTTCCGACTATCTCGATGCAATGGGGGTGAGTTCTATTGCAGACGTTGAAACCCTCAGTCCCAGTTTGCAGTTTTCTCAAACCAACTATAAAGCCCCCGCCATCTTCATTCGCGGTATTGGCCAGCGTTCGGGTAATCCTGTTTTAGATCCCGGTGTTGGCGTGTATTTAAACGGGGTGTATATACCGCGCTCTGATGCGCAATTATTAGACGCCGTTGATGTTGCGAATATCCAAGTGTTGCGGGGGCCGCAGGGCACCTTATTCGGAAAGAATAATATCGGTGGCGCCTTATTGGTTGACTCTAAACGGCCGAGTTCCGATGCAACCGAAGTTGAGGTGCGTGTAACCGCTGGAAGTTACGGCCGTAAAGATGGCAAATTAACGGCAAATATACCGTGGACTAATGACAGCATTAGTAGCCGCATCGCCTTGAACTCTAAACGTAGCGACGGCTATATCGATAACGTTAACTCCAGTCACAATTTATTCGACGAAGATAGATTGGCTGTGTCACAGCGTACTATTTGGTATCCCACGGATACCCTTGAATTAGACTTTTTTAGTTTTATGAGCCGCATTGATGAGCGCGGTACGCCCTATAGTTGTGGCTTCCAAAATAGCGGAGCAATATTAACCCAAGGTGTTTACAGAGGCAGTGGCGGAGAGAATCTAAAGGCCGCCTGTGATGCCAGTGCGGCGCTGGCCGATAGCTTTAAAGTCAGTCAAAACGATGAAGATGCGGTTTATGCGATAGATAACCAGATGTACGCGCTCACGCTGCGGATGCCGGTGTTCGGCTTGGAGATGGAGAGTGTGAGCAGTTTTGCTCTGCAAGATAATATCCGCATAAGTGGTGACTCTGACGGCTCCCCAGTTGAGAGCGTGTCGGTGGGTTCTAATGCCGGTAATGCCGTTTTTATGGGGGGTGGTTTGACTGCACCTAGCGCAGATCGAAATCAGTTCACTCAAGAGTTGAAATTTAACGGTAGCTTATTAGACGACACGCTTAAGCTTACCTTCGGGATATTTTATGCCCGCGAAGAATTGAACAATACCTTGGACGGCACGGACGTGGGTGATAACGGGCTGGTGGGGATACCTCCTGATGCTGCAGTTGCACTGCCGGTGGTGGTTCCGCCCGCATTTTTACTGCCGGTGCAGGCCAATACTGCGTCCTTGGCAGACTACGAAAATGAAACCCGCGCTATCTTTGCACAGGCCTCATGGGATGTGTATGACTGGTTGCAGTTGACTTTGGGTCTGCGATACACCGAAGAAGAACGGCATGCTATACACACTATGGTGGTGCCAGATTATGAGGAATATGCGAATCGCCTAAATGCTCAAATCGGCACTAATCCGGCCATCCTGTTGCCGGTGGTACATGCCATGGATGGTATTTATAGTCCCGTTAGTAGGGACCAGTATTTCGCTTATCAGGCTCCCGAGGTTCCGCTGGTGTTCTTGCCATCAATTACTGGCGGCACCACTTTTTCAGAGTTCACGCCGCTGTTTACGGCCAATTTCATTGCACCTGAATCAGTGGCGAATGCGCTTAATTTTGATAGCGTGATTGCCTACTTTACAGTGAGTGATGGCTTCAAATCGGGCGGCCTTGATGTGCGCTCTACCCAAACCGGCTCAGAGCTTCAGCAGTTTGATCCCGAGCAAGTCCGCAACACCGAGCTGGGTGTCAAAATAGACGCCCTTGATCAGCGCTTGCGATTTAATGTGGCGGTGTATCAGCTTGATTACACCGACTTACAAGTCGCCCTTTATGAGCGCGGCAATACCAATACCGAAGTGGTTCAGTTTACCGGTAATGCCGGTGAAGCGGTGGTCGATGGTTTTGAACTTGAGTTAACGGCCTTGCTGGGTAACTGGACGATTAACGTCAATGCCGCTTATACCGACGGTGATTTTATTGAGTACGACTTGGGCACCAACACCGCCGATGGCTTCGCCATTGTTGATAGAAGCGGCGAAGCCTTTCCACAAGTGCCCCAGAATGTCAGGGGCATAGTGGTTCAATACGATTGGGAAAGTCCGGTGGGTCGCATTGTGCCTAGTCTCCAGTATTATTATTCCGATGAGATTTTCATCGGTACCGATTACCTCAGCGGCGAGTACGAGAGTTCCAATATCGGTCAATATGAAATTTATAATGCGCGCATGTTATGGGATGTGAGCGATCAACTTAGCGTTGCTGCTTATATTAATAATCTTAAAGATAGCTCCTACTTTGTTGGCGGTATTGCCGTCACCAGCGTGATAGGAGTGGCTAACCGAGTGCCAGGTTCGCCAAGGCAGTTTGGTGTTGAAGTGAGCTACCGTTTTCAATAAGAGATTGATGGATGAAAAAGTTATTAGCTATCGCCTTCCTTGCTTTAATAGCATTTGTCTTGATTCGCGGCCTAATGTTTGGGGTAGATGCGGTCGAGGTGCAAGGGATCGAGCCGATTGCCTGGAAACAGGACAGGCCGCTTGAAAGTCTGGTCGCTGCGATCCAGATACCGACCATCTCCGAGGGTGACGGCCGGCCAGTTAATGCAAAGGCCTTTGCTGATTTTAGGCAATATTTAGCCGCGCGTTATCCGCGGGTGTTCAATGAGCTAGAGGTAGAAATACTGGCAGAGCACTCGCTGTTATTACGCTGGGCGGGATCTGGCAGCCAATCGCCGGTGATGTTTTTAGCGCACCAAGACGTTGTGCCGGTGATTCCAGGGAGCGAGTCATCTTGGCGTTACCCCCCCTTTGCCGGGGTGGTGAGTGAGGGCTTTATTTGGGGGCGCGGCGCCCTTGATGACAAGGGAAGTTTAATTGGTATTTTGGAGTCTGCTGAACGCTTACTCTCTGAAGGTTTTGTGCCTGAGCGAACCATCTATTTCGCCTTTGGACATGACGAAGAAATCGGCGGCGAAGGTGCCAAAGCCATCGCCAAGGCACTGGCTCTAAGAAATCTGCGGCTGGGCTTTTTATTGGACGAGGGGGGCTTTGTCACCAAAGACTTAATCCCCGGTATTAAGGGCCGTGTCGCATTAATCGGCCCTGCAGAAAAGGGCTATGTGAGTTTAAATATAAGCGCGAAGGGCGACGGTGGCCACGCCTCTATGCCCCCCAGTCATACCGCCTTGGGCCTTGTTGCTAGGGCAATCACCCGCTTGGAGAATAATCCCTTTCCCGCTGATCTTAGTTTTACGCGCGACACCTTGGAGGCTTTAGGTTCAAAGGCGCCGTTTATCCAGCGCCTGGTGTTTGCCAACCTTTGGCTATTGGGGCCATTGGCGGAAAGTATGATGTCGGATATTCCGGGAGCCAATGCGGGTATCCGCACAACGACTGCGGCGACCATGATGAGCGCAAGTGTAAAAGACAATGTCTTACCGCTGAGCGCGAACGCCGTGGTTAATTTCAGGATTTTACCGGGGGATACGGTTGAATCGGTTATCGCCTATGTGAATCGGATTATTGATGACCCCGAGGTTGTGGTGTCGCTGTATAGTGATTTTGCTAATAACCCTTCCAGGGTCGCCCCTGTGGGTTCGGGTGGATACCAAGTGTTGAGCGAGATCATTCGACAAGTGCGACCAGATACCGCAGTGGCGCCGCGTTTAGTGGTTGGCGCAACCGACGCGCGTCATTTTGAAGCGATTGCAGATGCGAGCTACCGCTTTTTGGGGCTAGAAGTGGGGCCCGAAGAATTGGCCGGTATGCATGGCACTAATGAGCGGGTATCTGTGGAAAGTTTTATGGATTCGGTGCGTATCTATTATCGTTTAATGCAGCGCTCAGCAGAACTTTAGAAACACCTTTAAAAATCATATCCCTGGTCTGCGCAGCATATGACAGCGCAGGCATTAATGAAAATCATGGGATGAATTCTTGATATTCATAAGATGGTCGCAGTTTTCAATACTGAAGGCCACCACATGAATCACGGGTGTGGCATGGCCGCTGGCTGATTTTTGCAGACAGCCTTTAACAATTAAAATACGGCCTTGCAAGACCGCTTTTTGACAGCGTTCTTGCACCGCTGGCCAGACAATAATATTACTGTTGCCGGTTTCATCTTCTAAGGTCATAAACATCACCCCAGAGGCGGTACCCGGTCGTTGTCGACAGCTGACCAAACCGCCAATACGAATAAATTTACCGTCCTTAATAGTGTTTAAATCTTGCGCCGTCGCACAATTTTTAAAGACCTTTTGACTGCGCAGCAAAGCCATAGGATGGCGCCGCAGAGAGAGGCCGGTATGGCGATAATCACTGAGAACCTCTTCAGTTTCGACAGGGGGTGTGAGTTGTATGGTGTCCTGTGTCGCCTGTAAATTACCCAAGGGCACGGGGGCCTGCCAGGCGCTAATTTCCCACAGGCTTTGGTAGCGGTGCATATTAAAACAGTGGAAGGCATCGGCCTGTACCAGTTGCTGCCGGTACTGTTTGGCGATGCTTAGCCGAGTACAGAAATCGTCCATACTATGGAATAGCGCATCTTTTCGCACCCGGCAGAGTTGCGTCGCGATACGCTGTGTAAAGCCCTTAATTAAACGCAGGCCCAGACGCAGTGCGGGCGCGCTGGGGTCGCCTTCAAGACGATGATCCCACTCACTATGATTAATGCAGATGGCGCGCACCTCAATGTCGTGACGACGGGCGTCTTGTATCAGTTGCGAGGGCGCATAAAATCCCATCGGCTGACTGTTCAATAGACCGCAGTAAAACGCGGCGGGGTAGTGACATTTGAGCCACGCAGAGGCGTAGGCAAGTAAGGCAAAACTGGCGGAGTGGGACTCTGGAAAACCATAGGCGCCAAACCCTTTCATTTGACTAAATAGCCGCTCGGCAAAATCTTCGCTATAGCCGCGCTCGCGCATGCCGTCGACAAGTTTGTCGCGGAATTTTATTAAGTCGCCGTTCTTGCCCCAGCTGGCCATAGCCCGTCGCAATTGATCCGCCTCGCCGCCGCTGAAGCCAGCAGCGACCATTGCCAACTGTATGACCTGTTCTTGAAATACCGGCACCCCTAAAGTGCGTTTTAATACCCTTGCGATGGCGTCATTTTCATACTCGGCTTTTTCTAAACCCTGCCGACGCTGTAAAAACGGATGCACCATGCCGCCTTGAATCGGTCCGGGTCGCACAATGGCAATTTGAATAACCAGATCATAAAACGTGCGTGGCTGCAGGCGTGGCAACATGGTCATTTGCGCGCGGGATTCAATTTGAAATACCCCCACACTGTCGGCGATACATAACATTTGATAGGTGGCGGGGTCTTCCGCAGGAATATCACTGAGCTGATGAACCGTACTGCCAGCCGCGCTGATATAGCCAAGGCTTTTGCGCAGTGAGCTGAGCATACCTAGTGCCAATACATCTATTTTCATCATTCCCAGTGCTTCTAAGTCTTCTTTGTCCCACTGGATAATAGTCCGCTCAGGCATGGCGGCATTTTCTATGGGCACCAAACTAGCAAGGGGGTCGCGGGTAATAACAAAGCCGCCCACGTGTTGCGATAAATGACGGGGAAAGCCCAGAATCTCATTAAGCAAAGCCATAAATTGCTGGATGGGAATGCTGTCGGTATCGAACTGGGTTTCTTGTAAGCGTTGAATAAAAGTGCTTTTGTCATCCCACCACGCCATATTGCGCGATAATTTTTGCAGCAAGTAATCGTCTAGGCCAAGGGCTTTACCCACATCGCGAACCGCGCTGCGACGTCGATAACTGATAATGGTGGCGGCGAGTGCGGCGTGCTGGCGACCGTATTTTTTATAAATATATTGAATAACTTCTTCGCGGCGCTCGTGTTCAAAATCGACGTCGATATCGGGTGGCTCGTCGCGCTCTCTAGAAATGAAACGCTCAAATAATAACTGTCCCCGCGACGGGTCAACCTCAGTAATAGATAGGCAGTAACACACCGCCGAATTGGCCGCTGAGCCTCTGCCCTGGCAGAGAATACCTTGGTTGCGGGCGAACTGAACAATATCGTAAACCGTTAAAAAATAATGCTCGTATTGTAGCTCGGCGATTAAGGCGAGTTCTTTTTCCAGCAGACTTTTAACCAGCTCGGGTACGCCTTTGGGCCAGCGCCGTTGCGCGCCATGCAAGGTGATTTCGCGAAGAAATTCACGGGCGTTTTTATTAATGGGCACCACTTCATTGGGGTACTGGTAACGCAGCTCTTTTAACGTAAACGTGCAGCGCTCGGCAATAGCGACACTCTCGCTGAGTAAGTCTGCGGGATAGTCTCGCTGTAGCAGTTCCCGCTTTTTAAGATAACGCTCGCTATTGGCCTGTACTTGGCTGCCAAGTTTCTGCACCGAGGTGTTAAGGCGAATGGCGCTGAGCACATCTTGCAAGGGCTTGCGCTGGCGGCAATGCATATGCACATTGCCACAGGCCACCATACGAATGTCGTGCTCGCGGGCGAGTTGATAGCGCTTAAAATAATAGGGCTCGGCTTGCTGCTGACCGTGAAAGCTGATGCCCAGCCAGAGTCGATCACTAAAATACTTCTTTAGCTCACTCGCGTAGTGTTCCTTGTCGTCGGGGTTGAGCCAAATAGCGAAACAGTGCTGACTATAACGCCGTAAATCCCCAAGGTTCAGCTGGTAACTGCCTTTGCTACTGTGCAGGCGGGCGCGACTAATTAGCGAGCACAGCTCGGTATAGGCGAGCCGTACCGGAGCAATTAAAACCAGATGAATTCCCTCGTCGAGAGTAAACTCGGCGCCGCAAATTAATTTAATCCCATGCTCTTCACTGGCGCGATAGGCGCGCACAATACCTGATAGCGAACATTCGTCGGTAATGGCGATAGCCTGATAGCCAAGCTCGGCGGCCTTGCTAACGAGTTCTTGGGGGTGAGAGGCACCGCGCAAGAAACTGAAATTACTCAGGCAGTGAAGCTCGGCGTAAGAGCTTGGCGCAGCTTGTGTCTCGGCTTTTTTACTATGCATGGCGCTACCCAAAAAAGCCGTGTAAATACCACTGGCGCTTCAGGCAGTCTTTAAAAATCCAGCACAGCGCGCCGTTTTGATGGCGTGCAATATAGTAATCTCGGGTTTGGCGCTGCTGCCACCACTGGCCATCAAAGCGTTCCGGGCCTTGCAATAAATGCAATTCGCCCTGCCAGAATAAACCCTCGCCGGTTTCGCTAATCCCCTTGGGCGGGTGGCAAAGCCAGTTTGGTCTAAGCAGCGGTTTATATTCGCTTGCTGCTGATGGCGCCGCTGCCACCGCTTTTAGTTTGCTGTGGCTGGCGGTATGCGCATCGCGAAGCACCCAGTTCAGCTCTGGGAGGTGGGCGTCTTGCAAATTGAATTGATGACAGCGGTGGGGGCCTAATCTCAAGCGGAGTTTATCTAATACTTGGGCGGTCTTTTGCTGTTGCTGACTGTTATTGGCGGTCTCGAATAATTGCTCACTTTGCAGCTCGTTATGAATAAATTGCTCGCAGTGTAGGCTCAGTGTTTCTACCGAGCCTTTTAAGCTGAGTTGTTCTAAACGCAGCATAACCAGTTCTATCAGACTGCGACGGTCAAAGTGGTGATGGCTTAGTGCCAAAGACCATGGCTCTTTGCTGCCGTCTAAATAGTGAAACTGCCACTCTAGATCGCGGTTCACACACTGCCGCAAACGCAGATAGTGCTCCAGTTCGCTGAGTAGTGCCGAGACCGGAAAGCGTAGTTGCTGCTTGCTATGCAGGCCACCGTCAAAATGACGCTGGGCGGTGAAGGTCTCTGGGGGAATAAACTTGGGCCGAATATCTGCCTGTTCCCCCTCTAGTTTAGCGAGCAGCTTGGCAATGTCTTTACCGAAGCGGCGTTCAAGCGCGGCGCGGGGCAGGGCCTGAATATTACCCAAGGTGTGTAAGCCCATTTCCTGTAAGGTGCTCAGGGTTTTGGGGGGCAGTGCTAATAAGCCAATGGGCAGCGCGCTCAGGGCCTTTTGTAATGCGTCTTGATGCAATTGGCCGGCGCCATTTACTAAGCTTGCCGGGCTTAGGTTTTGATGGCTGAGTAGCTCAGCCGCCAATGGCGTAGGGGCAATACCCAGCTTTACGGTAAGTCCACGGCGGCGAAAGGCGCTAATAAATTTACGATATAGCCGCGCCAAATTGTTAAATAAGCGCAGCGAGGCGCCCAGCTCCAATAACACCGCATTGGGCGGGCAAAGACAGACATCTCCGCTAAAGCGATATGCCCAGAGTGCAATATTGTCTAAATGCTGTTGCTCGCGCTTCAGGTCGCGGGGGCGAAGTTCTAGGGCGCTGCATAAACTGATGGCGGTAGTGACTGACATGCCCGCCGCGACCCCCGCTTGTTGCGCCGCGCCATTCACCATCTCGATGGTATTGTTATTTGTTAGTGCCAACATACCCGCTGAGCGGCTTTCGCTGATGGCGTCTAATGGCAGCTCTGGTAGCCTCAGGCACAACCACAGCATTAGTGCGACTGCTCTTTGCTGGAAGTGGTGGAGAGCTTTGTGACATCGTCTTGCGGTGGGGCGGCGAATATAGCGGCCTTGCCGGTTTTGCTTAAGAGACTAATTTTACGCAGGGCTTGGCGCTGAGATTGCGGAGCCGGTGTAGTGTTATATACCGGCCAGCTGGCGGCGGCGCTCTGCTGTAAAAACAGCGCGGGCGGCCGCACTAATTGCAGCTGCTGTCCGGCATGCCCCCCCTGCTGCTTAATCACATTAATCTGCAGGGCTTGGTTTGCGGCAGCTAACTGTAGCCGTAGCGGCGCGGGAGATATTTGCTGTGCAAAGGCGGAGGGACGAAAATGGATATGCCAGCATTGCCCCTCCAGCGCGGCAATATGCAGACGTCGCAGCTGTCGATCATTGAGATCCGCGCCGCTAAACCAGCTCAATACAGCGGCATAGGCGCCACTGCGGAGCAATTCCTCGGCTGCCCACAGCTGGTCGCTCAAGGTTTTAGGTCTCACCAGTAACTGCTTATTTACAGCTAGTCCCTGTTCAGCCAAGGCTGGGGTATAAGGTAAAAACGGCGGGTTTAGCCACGCCATGGCTCGATCTTCAAGGCGCTCGCGCAAGGCGGGCATAAGCAGCCACAACTCGCCAATGCCATAATCACCCAGCAACTCGGTAGAGCCACTGCGCGGCCAGCCACCAATGTGTAGGGCCGCATCTAAGGCTCTAAACCCAGTGCAGAGGCGATCACCGACCGCCACCCTAGGGCGGAGTTGCTGGCCTCGCCAGAGCTTGCGCTCATCGAGTAATTGGTCAAGGGAGTGAGTTTTCATATTGCCGCTAAAAATACGTCAGCAGGAGATTGCTGTATGTATATACAGTATATTAAGTGAGGCAAATGTCAATGTTGAGATTTGCATTCTCATGGAGTTTGAACTTGTGGGCTTTGAATGGCGGGGGGCTGAGCTTAGCTATAAATATTACTCAGATGAGCGCCAAAAGGGCTGTTTAGGTCAGTGTTCCGACCGTCTCTACACGAAAACGGGCGTGATCATGTGGGGTTAATACTTTAAAGTTTGGGCTGGAACTCTCTTTTCTTACTTCAAAAGTTGATCTCTGCTAAGTCAGTGAGTTCAATACCTCTCTAAGCTCGCTAGTCGCTAACTGACCTAGCAAGCATTTAAAGACATCTACTTGCCAATGCTCAACTCAGGTTTTCAATGCAGCGCACAACTTCGATTTGATAGGCTTTGCCGCGCTCATTAACTAAGTCGAGGATGTTCAGTGATGTGGGTACATAGCCAAAGCCGATTCGGTGCTGCGGGTGCCATTGAAAGATAGACCCGCCTAGCCCCATCCAGCCATAAAAGCCTTCGCGGCCATAGTTTAAGCCGTTGTCGAATGCGCTAGCCTTCGGACCTTGTTGTGCAAACTCTGCCAGACCGCCCTGGGTAAAGGCGACATTCATTGCCAGCATATTGCGGCCGATAGCTGCAGCGTGCAGTGCTGCATGGGCCGAGTCGCCCATAAGTTGCTGTCCCTTGAGGCTGCCACCATTGGCCATGACCGCCGCCAGTTTTGCTAAGCCGCGTGCCGAGCCCTTAGAACCTGCCGAGGGTGTTTCGCCGCTTGATACCAAGGGTGAATTAATAGTGTGTAGATTGTTCATGCCAGTAATGGCTTCCGGTGCACCTCGGGCAGTAGAGTTTCTCAGGCTTGAAAATATGTGAAAAATTCTAGTAATCATTTGCAGTAGATTGAGTTCCATTTTGCGGCCAAAAATCCGTGGGATCAGACCCTGTAAGAACTGATATTTGAAGCTGAGTACTTTTACATTGCTAACGCGCTGCAGTTCGGTTTCTTGCAGGCCTATATAGACATCTGCATCAAAGGGGGTGCTGATCTCCTGACGCAGAAATTCGCCCATTGTGCGACCGCTAGGTTCCACCCGCCGGAATACTTCATTGGCGACCCAGCCACGTGTTAAGGCGTGGTATTCACGCTGATTATTACTACCTTCACGAAACCTAGGCGTTTGGCGCTCGATGATGGCGCCGATGGCATTCTGTTTTATGGCGCTGGTCTGCAGCTCAGTCGGTTTAATGGTTTGATCAAACACAGGCAGACCTGCTTCATGGCGCATCAAGTCTGCGACTGTAAGATCAGCCTTGCCATGGGCACCGAATTCGGGCCAGTAGTCGCTTATAGGCTTATTCAGATCTAGCAATCCGCGATCAATCAACATGCCGAGCAGGATAGGCTCTAGGCTTTTTCCGCTGCTCCAGATATTGATGAGTGAATCTGCAGAGAATGTTGCATCGTCTATGGCAGACGCCCACAGGTCAACCACACACTCCTCGCCGACATAGATACATAGCTGGGTGTTGCGCTCAGTTAGGGTGTTCATATTGTGTTGGTATAGCTGCTTGACCGACTCATAGCCCGGTGCAACGGTGCCGTTAATTTGTATATTCATTGCTGGTATCGCTTAAGGAGGTGAGGGTGATACTAACATTTCGCCCAGGCAAAGAAACCACCACTTTGGCTTGTGAATTAATAGTGATTGAACGTCTTACTTTGTCTCGCGCTGCAAACGCGCAATGATTAGAATCGTAGCTTGCCTGAAGCGGGGGATTAACCGTGCACGCAACTCTAACGGCAGTTTTTGGGGCTGCTAGCATGGCTATTGCTCAGTGGGGCCTACTTACTGTGCGGACCCACAGTCGCGGGTACTTAAGCGTGTAATATCGTCTGTGATTTCACCGAGTTCAGCGAGTAAATGCTCGCGCTGACGCTTGCTCAAAGAGCGGTCTAGGGCTTGTAGAAGTCCCCGCGCAGATTGCTGGCTGGCCGCAAGCCGACCGCGCTCGTCCTCAGTCAGCAATAATTCCGGGCGTAAAAACAGCTCGCTTAAATCGACTTTAAAATTATCGTAGGGCCGTTTTGAAAATATCTCCTGCAGCCGCTCTCGCCAGTGTAAGCGCCGATTGTAGATCAAACCGTAGATATTATCGCTGCTGCGCGCCCAGTCTAGGGCTAGCTGCTGCTGTCCATCGTCGATGCTACCAGCCCAGCGTTTCATGGCGTCGCGGACACGCTCCACGCGCAGCTTTTCGAGCTCGGTGGCATTCAGTGCAACATACTCTTTCTGGAAATGCTTATTCCTGCTATCGAGCTCTTCTAGAAATTGCGCTACTTGCTCATCGCTAAGACTTTCAAGTATTTTTGGTGTCTTGATCAGTGCGCGTGAAAGTGAGGCGGTCCAAGCTTCGCTTGCGCGGTCAGAAAAGCCCAGCAAGGAGGTGTCGCTTATACGCAGCTCGTCTTTAGAAAGTACGGCGGATAAATCTTGCAAATACTCGCCGTAGCGGGGTAATTCTGCGCTGCAATGCCAGTCAAGCCAATCCTCCAGGGCCGCGTCGAATAGAGTTTGTTGCTCGCGATCAAAGGAAATATAGTCATCTACCGCCCAATTGATAAACCAATCAGCGCGCTTGTAGACAAAACTAGCACTACTGCACGCTGTCAGCAGTAGTAGAATAAGGGGGGCAATGATTAGTGTGCGCATGGCAGTGATGTCGCTCAAAAAGTCTATGGTAGCTGTATGGAGGGCGCACCGCGAGCAACCGTTGCTGATGGCTTCCATGTCCCGCGTAATTGAACGCTAGCCTGAGTTTAGCGCTCACTGGCTTCTCGTAACTATATCCTTACCGATACAAACCTTTAAACATACTGCTTATGCCCCATTTAAGGCGCTGACAAACTAAAATGTTGAGCGCTAATCAAGTCGTATAATCACATATAGTCACAGCGTTACACTTATGGATAAATTATAGGTTGTAATCAGGATTTCCCTCACTAGCGTAGGCCTACAGCATGTCTTTGTATCAACTTATTTATTGCAGTAAGCGGGTCATTTCTGCAGAGGATGATAGCGGGGTCACGGTGGACGTCGAGCAGTTACTCATTCAAGCGCGCCGAAACAATGAATTAGTTGATGTTAGTGGGCTATTGTACTTTGGTAGTGAATATTATCTGCAGTGTCTTGAGGGTTCACCTAGCGCTGTTAACTCTGTATATAACAAAATTATTAGCGACTCTCGCCATAGTGACATTGTCCTAATTGATTACAGGCAAATAGCAAAACGTGCCTATTCCAATTGGGATATGGCCTATGTAAAAGAATCTTCTATGACCGAGTCTTTAATAAAATTATATGCTGGCGGATCGAAATTTAATCCACTTGATATGTCAGTGGAGAGTGTTATGCAGTTGATGCAAACGTTCAAGAGTTGCCTGACTGTTGTCGACGCTTGAAGCCTAAGACTCGATCACTGTTCTGTATGGCGATTTAATTCTTAAGCTCAGTTGAATGCGGAAGGACTGACAGGCGCGAACATGAATGTTCACACCTTCTCAGCTATTGCAGCATTACTCGCTAACGAGGATATAGCTTTACGGGCATTTCTTTAAAGCCATTCGCCATATTGGAGCGAATCCGCACGGCTTTTCCGCTTAGTTCAATCCCTGAAAATAGTTTAAAGAATTCTTCAAAGAAAATGCGTGTTTCCATACGAGCTAGATTGGCCCCTAGGCATAAATGAATGCCGTGACCAAAAGCCATATGCGGGTTGTGTGAGCGATGAATATCGAAGACTTCTGGGTTCTCAAAAACGGTATCGTCAAAGTTAGCAGAGCTATATAGCATAACGACTTTGTCATTTTCTTTGATCTGCTGCCCGCCAATTTCGGTATCGCAGGTGGCAGTGCGGCGGAAGTAATGCAGGGGGCAGGTCCAGCGCAGCATTTCTTCGATGGCGCTTTTCATTAA
>TARA_R110001592_G_scaffold16881_15_pt1 | contig 14810 bp, 12 predicted proteins | sample TARA_R110001592 | Tara Oceans TARA_R110001592 (sample SAMEA4398387) | marine metagenome | biome: Polar Biome; feature: [SRF] surface water layer (ENVO:00010504); material: water (ENVO:00002006), including particulate matter (ENVO:01000060) such as... | depth 5 m
GCAAATGCTCGCCGCTCTACTCGGTTGGGCGCAAGGTACGTTTGCATCTAAGGTAGGGGTCGGCGACGGCGCGATTGAGGTCACACGCGAAATTGATGGCGGTCTGGAAACATTATCCGTGAACACGCCTGCGATTATCACAACTGATCTACGCCTGAACGTGCCGCGCTTTGCCAAATTGCCAGACATTATGAAGGCGAAGAAAAAGCAACTGGATATAATGGAGCCATCTGATCTTGGTGTTGATTACACGCCGAGACTACAGGTGATCAACGTCACAGAGCCACCCGTCAGACAAAGCGGTATCAAAGTCCCCGATGTTGATACCTTAATCGACAAATTAAAGAATGAAGCCAAAGTAATATAGGAAGATTTAACCATGAGCATCCTTGTTTTAGCCGAACACGACAACGCATCTATAAAATCCGCCACGCTTAACACCATTACCGCTGCAGGTCAGATTGATGGTGATATCCATGTCCTGATCACAGGTGCGGATTGTAACGGCGCAGCGCAAGCGGCCGCGCAAATTGCCGGTGTATCAAAAGTGATTAAGGCCGACGCGCCGCACTTATCCCATCCACTCGCCGAAGAGATAGCCCCTATTCTCGTTGATTTAGCCTCCGGCTATACCCATATCCTTGCCCCTGCGACCACATTCGGTAAAAACGTAATGCCACGCGTTGCCGCATTATTGGACACACAACAAATATCAGACATCATTACGGTTGAATCCGCCGATACATTCAAACGCCCCGTCTATGCAGGCAATGCCATCGCAACGGTTAAATCCAGTGATTCCATCAAGGTTATTACCGTTCGCGGTACAACCTTTGACCCTGCTGCCACAACAGGCGGCAGTGCCTCTGTTGAAGATCACGCCGCGTCAACGCCTGCAGGTTTAAGTGGTTTTGTTAAGCAAGAGCTTTCAAAATCAGAACGCCCCGAACTGACCGCCGCGAAAATTGTTGTATCTGGTGGTCGCGGTGTCGGCTCGGCAGAAAACTTTGCGATCATTGAGAAACTAGCCGATAAACTGGGCGCAGCCATCGGTGCATCACGCGCCGCCGTTGACGCCGGATACGTGCCCAATGATTACCAAGTCGGACAAACAGGTAAAGTTGTTGCGCCCGACCTGTATATTGCCATCGGTATTTCCGGCGCAATCCAGCATTTAGCAGGCATGAAAGATTCCAAGATCATTGTCGCCATCAACAAAGATGAAGACGCACCGATCTTTTCCGTTGCGGATTATGGCTTGGTTGCGGATTTATTTGATGCTGTGCCTGAGTTGGAAAGCAAGCTTTAAAAAAGCGGCATTATTCTTCTGATTGTTCTGTCGGAATACGAAATACGGGGCGTTGCTTGTCACGATCAAACACCGCACCTTCGGTTTGCACATCATCCAGAATAGTATTTTCAAGATTTGCGCCTGTAAAATCGGCATTGCGCAGATCGCAGCCCGTTAAATCCGCATAAGATAAATCCGCGCCTTTGAAATTAGCGTCCTTAAGAACAGCATTGGAAAACTTTGTATAGCGCAGTTTTGCCCCTTCAAAATTACATGGGTTAAAACGGCTGGTGCCGCCTGCACCAAGCATCAAAGACCCGCAGTCAGCTTGTTGTAAATTCGCGTGCGATAAATTCGCCTGAGCAAAGGATGAGCCACGCAAATCCGCCCCCTCCAAATCACAACTTCTGAAATCAGAGCCGTCCAATGTCGCACTTTGCATTTCCACCTTATATAAATTCATGCCGAAAAATTTGGCACGGTTGGCTTTGATCGCGGTTAGGCGCTCCATCTTCAACGAACCTAAAACACGCAAATCTATATCGGTTAAATCAAGTTGCTTGCCGGTTTCGCCGCGACTTTTGAGCCAGTCACGATGATGCTCCAGTAATTGCGGCAGAGGTTCAGATAGCTCTGATATCGACATCCCGACATTTTCATCTGTTATGGCCTCGGAGAAATCAACACCACTACTGCGCAAATCAATGGCAGCAACACCTGTGAAAATGGCCGATTTAATATTCGCCCCCTTTAATTGCGTACCGCCAATATCCGCATTGGATAAATTTGCACCTTCCAACGTTGCGCCGCGCAGATCGGCTTGGCTCATATTTGCGCCTGATAGCATTGCATCAGAAAAATCAGCATTTGAGGCCATAGAGCCTGTCAGTTTTGCGCCGCTTAAATTCGCACCGCGGAAATTAACCGCATTTTTATTCGTAGAAAACGTCCCGTCCTTGGCAAAGCCGCCAACCCGCAGATCTGCCGATTCTAAATCAGCGCCTTCCAGATTGGCATTTTCAATGCGCGCACCGCGCAGATCAGAGCGTATGAATATTGTTTTATAGAGGTTAGAGTGACTTAATTCACAGGCATAAAGCTCTGCCTCTTGAAAATTTGCATGAGATAAATCCATGTGCTCCATCAAGCAAGCGCTAAAGCGTGACTGCCTTAAATTCTTACCTTTTAACGAAAGGCCGCGCAAATCTGCCCCCTCTAAAACAGCCTTGCGTCCACCAAGGCGCCCCTCAAGAAAGCGGTTGTGTAAATCGACAAATGCATCCAATTGATCTTGGGTTATTTTTTCATCACTTTGAATATCTTGCAGCATATAAGCACAACCTCACGTTTTAAAATATAACCCTTAGAACACAGATTAGCACTCATAACCTTAACAAAATACGTATGAATGCAATTTTTATAACGCAAAATTCAAATTACGGGAGATCAGTATCATTCGGTAAAATCGATATGGCGCAGCAACGAAACAATACTTGATTCATGCCATAAGGCATCGCCATAGATCTCATAAAGTATTTTTCCGTTTCTATCGAGTATCAATGTCATGGGAACAGCCTTGATCTTGATAGCTTTTTGCAATTCTCGATGAATATCTTGATATCCGGCAAGTTCCCGCAAATTTCGCTGTTTTGTAAACTCAATAACCTTTTCAACATCCTTAGGGTTGTCAATTGAAACAGCGATAACGCGCCACTTCTTTTCAAAAGACAAAATATAATCAAGCCGCGACAGTGATGGCAGCTCTGACACGCAGGGCGCGCACCATGTCGCCCATATATTCAAAACCGTATAATGTTGTCCGTCAATAATATTGACCATCTTCCCATTAGGGGATGCAACCTTTAATTGCGGCAGATATGTGTCTCGATCATACACTTTATAATGTTTAAACCGCTGCATTGCTTGCGCCTCGAGCTTATCAAAGGCAATCTGATCGCGCATCCAAGTCGCAAAAATCGCAACAATCAAAACAAAGAACACCCCAACAAATACAAAATATTTTTGGAACGGCGTTTTGTAGTCTGACATGATGAACGGCTCTCAACTTCTGTTAACTGTGTATCGGTTTTGCTTTAAGGGTTTTCTTTTTGTCTATTCCACGATACATAGAATATACTCTTAATTGGACTTGAAAAATGAAGATACGACACCATTCTATATATATTCTGTTGTGTGTAAATGCCCTATTGCTAAGCTCATGCGGTATTAAGCCACCTTATGTCGATCCGCCCAACGGCGCGCAGCACGACACGTTCCCAAGCACCTACCCCGATTTATCAACCGACCCAAAGCCGGGCTTGGAAAATAAGAATCTTTAGGATCTATGGTTATGAGTGACACCCAACACGGTTTTTATGAGCATAACGGCGTCTTGCACGCAGATGGCGTGTCGTTACTGGATATCGCAGATCAATATGGCACACCCGCTTATGTATACAGCGCGTCGGTTATTCGTGCACAATATAATGCCTTAAAAGCAGCCATGGAAAAAGCTCTGCCCGCTGATCGTCAGCCCCTTTTATGTTATGCCTGTAAAGCCAATTCCAACATTGCCATTCTCAAAGTTCTAAAGGAACTGGGCAGCGGCCTTGAAATTGTGTCCGAAGGAGAGCTCGCCAGAGGGTTAAAAGCAGGCTTTCAGGGAAATCAAATAATCTCGACCAGCTTTGGTAAAAATGAAACTGAAATCAAAGCCTGTTTGGATGCAGGAATCCTGCAATTCAATATAGAATCGCCTGATGAATTGGATAACATCAATCATTATGCCCAAACCATGGGCAAAGTCGCCGATGTCGTGTTCCGTTTGAACCCGAATATTACAGGCGGCGGCCATAACAAAATCTCTACGGGGCGCAAGGAAGATAAATTCGGCAATACCGCGCAAGATATCGTTGCACTATACGCACGCGCCGAAACCTTAGATCACGTCAATCCGGTTGGGGTTTCGATTCATATCGGCTCACAAATCGCGCAAGCTGAAGCCTTCAAACCCGGTTTTGAAAAACTGGCAGAGCTTGTTCAAACACTGCGCGCAGCAGGACATAGCATCACCCACCTTGATATTGGCGGCGGTTTTCCCATTGTCTATAATGATGAAAACCTGCTTGATCTTAATGAATATGCCGCGTGGGTTCGTGATATCATCCTGCCGCTGGATACAAAGATTCAGATGGAGCCCGGACGTTATATGGTTGGGAACGCAGGCGTTCTTCTTGCACGCACGCAATATATCAAACAGACACCATCCAGAGAATTTATTGTGCTGGATGCGGGCATGAATGACTTAATCCGCCCGACATTATACGAAGCCTATCACGGCATTCGCCCCGTGCTGGGTCACAACACTGAAAAACGTACCTATGACATTGTCGGGCCGATTTGCGAGAGCGGTGACATCTTTGCGAAAAACCGCGAAATCAATGCTGTGAATAAAGGCGATATCGTCGCCATACAATCAGCAGGCGCATATGGCTTTGCCATGGCATCCAATTATAACAGTCGCCCCATGCCGCCGGAAATTTTGGTGGATGGTGATAAGGTTGCCGTGATTGGCAAAGGCCAAACCATTGATGAGCTCATGGCACGCGAAAGCATTCCTGACTGGCTTTAAAAAAACTAATGGGAAAAGACCGTTTATTATGTGGAAAATCTTGGGTTATCATAAAAAACGAGATATCCTCTAGCCATGCTTGACCCACTCGATCAAAAGAACAGACCCTATCTTGCTGCGCTTGCCAAAAAGCGAAGCAAGACTTTTCGTATCTTAAGTACGGAATCCTTGATCTTACATAGCTGGCGTTTGTTTTTCTGGGTCTTGCTCTTCTTTGGTTTATGGATGCTCAGCCTGCCGTCCTTTTTCGGACAAACTGTCAGCGTACTCAGCAGTCTAGCTTTCGTTATCGGTTTTATCTATCTGTTTAAAAAAGACATTCTAAGCTTCCGCTTTCCTGACACCAAAGGTTTAGATCACAGAATCGAAAAAACCAGCGCCTTACCACAAGGGCAAATCGCCCTGACCGAAGATCACCTCGCCAATCCGAAAAAGCATGATACGCGCGATTTGTGGAACAATGCGCAAAAGCAAAGCCTACTGTCATTTAAAAACCTCAAAGCACCAAGAATAAAGCCGCTCCTCTCACGCAAAGACCCGAGCGCCCTACGTTACGTGGCTGTGCTGTTATTCTTATCCGGCCTTATGGTTTCCGGCCCGTTGTGGAAAGAGAGAATCTTCACCGGCCTAATTCCCGTCAGCCCGTCATACGCTCTTTCCCAAGGACAGAGCACCAATATTTGGATCAAGCCCCCAGATTACACGCAAGTTCCGCAAATCCACATTGCAGGCTACGGCACGCATAATAAGACATTGGATATCCCTGAGGGCAGCACGATACGCATCCGTACCCACAGTGTCTTCGGTTCGTATTTCGCGCCGCATCTTCATAATGGCGATCAAAACATCACAATGACGCATCTTGGTTCGGGGCTGTATGGCATCGAAACCACGATAGAAGACGGCACATCGATCAACGTCACACAAGCCTTTATTCCGCGTGCGCGCTGGAACTATCACTATATCAAAGATACGCCCCCCGAAATCCGAAGCGATATAAAGACCAGCAAAAGTGATACTGAAGGAAATGATACAGAAACATCCGCCCCCGCCTTTGATACAGATGCACAGGATGATGCGGATGAAGCTGTCCAAGACGATGAACAAAGCGCCGCCAACGACACAGAAGAAGAAGAGCCAGACGCTCAGGCAGCCGAAAACAACGATACAACACTCGCCGAAGCGCCTGAAATAACAGATGATCAGCGTTATGAAGCTTTAGACAACAACCAGATACGCTTTCCGTTGATTGTTAAAGATGATTACGGCGTCAAAGACCTGCGCATGACGATGCACCTTGATGATATCGTGATTGACCGCCCATTGGGAGAACCTGCCGAGGAAATGCGGCTTGTTATGTCACAGCCTGGTGTAGATTTTAAAATCTCGCCCATATATGATATGACATGGCACACATGGGCGGGCCTGCCTGTGACCTTCACCTATGAGGCCATCGATCAAAAAGGCCAGGTTGCCACGCTTAAACAAATAAAATTGACGCTTCCCGAACGTATTTTCGAACACCCTATGGCGAAATCATTGATCGCGATGCGTAAGCGTTTGGCTTGGGATTATACTGGCAGCTTCGAAGACATTGCGACAAACCTTGAAACCCTGCTCAACGCGCCGGATTATTTCCAAAACAACCCAACCATATATCTGGCCATTCGCGTTGCCAGGTCACGCTTGCTGTTCAATGACAAAATGCCCGAGAAACAAAGGCTCCAAGCCGCAAAAGAGGTTATCAATCTGTTATGGTACACCGCACTGTCGGTGGAGGAAGGCGACCTTTCATTGGCCATGCGTGAATTACAAGATGCCCAGCGCGCACTTGAAAATGCTATGCGTGATCCCAATGCCAGCCAAGATGAAATCAGTAAATTGATGGATAATTTACGCGAAAAAATGGGCAACTACTTCGCAGAGAAACAACGTGATATGCAAAAACGCATGGAAAACGGCGAAGATTTTCCAACATTTTCCGCCGAGAATTTCGGTGAATTTATTTCCCCCGACACGCTGTCAAAAATGATGGAAGAAATCGAGCAAGCCATGCGCGACGGTGATGAGCAAAAAGCACAAGAGCTCATGTCACAGCTCCAACGCATGATGGATATGATGGATTCATCTAAGGGCGCGCAGCTTCCGAAGGATATGCAGGCCATGCGTGAGGGGGTGAACGAGCTTCAGCAATTAATCGAACGCCAAGAATCCCTGATCGAACAAACGCAAGAACAGGCCGAAAAGCAAGACACCAAAAGCAACGCACAGCAAAGACAAAAAAGCACTATGACGCCGCGCGACTTGCCGACATTGGAAAAAATGCTCAAGGATTTCGGCATGGATATGGTTCCCCCACCGCCAGAAACAGCCGATAAGGAAGCGGCAAAAGAAGGAAGCAAGCAGCCCTCTAACAACAAAAAGCAAGATGCGCAAAAACAGGAAAGCCAGCCGAACGGTTCCCCATCACAAAATAGTGACGATAAAAAGAGTGGCGGCGAAAAACAGCAACAACAAGCCAACGGCAAGAACGACAACGCGACAGGACAAAGTGACAGCGGCGTTGACACCGCACAAAATAAAGCCGAGCAAGATGCGCTGCGTTATGTCTTGGGACAGATTATGATGGACGCTGCAGAAAAGCTGGATGATGTTCCAGAGAAAATGGGCATGGCAGAGCAGGAAATGCGCGGCTCTGCCGAGGCTTTGGGTGAAAACGACCCGAAAGGTTCCCTGCCCCATCAAGATCAAGCCGTTCAATATTTAAAAGACGCGCAGGAAGATTTGGCACAGCAATTCAAACAACGTATGCAGCAAATGATCGGTGTTGGGATGAGTGGCTTCGGGCAAAAATTTGATCCGCTTGGCAGATCCTATGATGAAGACGGAAACGGTAATACAACAGACTCAAAGGTCGAAGTCCCCGATCAACTGCAAAAGAAACGCGTTGATGATATTATAAAGATGCTTCGTGATCGTTCGGGTGATCGCTCTCGCCCTCGTGAGGAGTTGGAGTATTTTCGGCGACTTCTTCGTCAGTTTTAGAGAGCACCAAGCGCGGGCTTAAAACAAACCTGACCCGTATATATTTATTACCATCATCTTGGTCGCTTTCCGTGACGTGCTCCGCGCTTTGTGGAACAGCCCCCGCATCGCCGTGAGATGCTTCACCCTCTGCATCATGTTCTGCCTCACCGGCCTCCGCTGCGTCCCCAAATGGTGTTTTAGAAGAAAATTCAACCGTTTCCTGAGCCTTCAAAATCGCTTTGGGCGGGGTTGCATACCATTTGGCGAGCACTTGCTGATCCTTACCAAGTACGGTCAGCTCCATCATGCGCAATGTTTGCGGCGCCTCGCTAAGATTAACAATGTTACCCTTCACATCAACGGCGCCATCGGCATGAACGGCTGTTATTTTTGCAAATGTAACACTCGTCGGCAGTTCCATGTGAATACCGAACAATGCATAAAATGCCTGCATAGATGGATGTGTGCGCATCATAGAGCTGCTGGATAACAATAAATACACCAGCACCAACACAAACACACACGCGGCAATTGCATAAGATGCCGTTTTGCTTTTATCGGTATTACCGTCATGGTCTGTGTTCGGGCCTTCGTGATCCTGCGGTTTAATCGCTTCCGGAATATCCCCAACAGCGGTTTCATCATCATCGCTTTTTGTATCTGTTGTGGTGCCTTCTTGTATGTCTTGCTCCTCAACCTCCTCGTCGTCAAAGATATCCACAGATTCTTCAACAAGTGATTCAACCAAATTATCAAAGCTGTCATCATCACCGACTTCAAACCAAACTTCTTTACAGGCAGAGCACCGCACATTGCGTCCGGCATTGCCAATTGTGGCCGCATCGACATTAAATTGACTATAACAATTGGGACAAGTCAGAATCATTGTAATAGGGTTCTTCTCTTTCCGGTGTGCGTCTAGTAATAAATATAGGTCACATGAAAATACGCAGGATATTTAATATGTATCACTTTAAGAGCTATCGCAAGACAGACGTTTTTTTACGCGCCATTTTGTTTTTACTGGTCACCGCCGTAACAATCCCAACCCAAGCACAGGCAGCAGAACAATGCCCGACAAAAGACAGGTCATGTGTTTTGGAGCAAATGATTACCAATGCCGCCGACATTGATAACACCGCGTGGAAAGATCAAACCTATCGCGAGATCGTCAAGACGCTCGCCTTTGAAGGCAACTTTGACCGTGCGCTGGTTATCTTTGACCTGATCGAAACACCCGATACCAAAGCCATGACCATACGCGGCATCGGCATGACCCTTGCCAATTACAAAGACAGCCCCGAAGAATTGACCAAGAAGTTTGCGAAGCTCCGCGTAAAAGCGGACAGTATCATGCACCCGCCATCGCGTGGCATTGCCCTGACATATATCGCCATGTCACAAGCCTTTGCCGGTGACAATGAAGGCGCGTGGAAAACCACGGAAGACATGAAAAACGCCGCGCTTCAACACAAGGCTTATGGTGAAACCGCGGAAATACAGGCAGAAAAAGGTGACTTTAAATCTGCCAAGATCAGCATTGATAAAATCGAAAGCCTGTCATTCCGTAACAAAGCGTATGAAACGATTTCGAAAATCTTATCTGACAACAAACAATATGAAGATGCCTATAGCGCCGCGAACGCCATTACAAACGCGTATAAGAAGGGGCAAGCCATTCAATACCTGTTGGATCAACAAAAGCCTCGCGAACGCATCCAGCAGCCTTGAAACCCAAAGAGCACCTAGTGAGTATGTCTTTTGATTAAATTTGACGATGTTTATTTTCGATATGATGAAGACGGTGAAGATATTCTCCGTAACATCAACTTTACGCTTGCGGCGGGATCGTATCATTTCCTGACCGGACCAAGCGGCGCGGGGAAAACATCATTGACCACCCTGATGTATTTGGGAAATATCCCAACAAAGGGAAAAATCACAATGTTTGATCAAGACATCGCCGCAGCAAAGCGCAGTGCCCTATTTACATTACGCCAACGCATCGGTGTCGTGTTTCAGGACTTCCGCCTTTTAGCGCATCTTTCGGCCTTTGATAACGTTGCCCTGCCCTTACGCATCCTTGGTCGCCCCGAAGATGAAATCAAAAACCATGTGAATGAACTGCTTGATTGGGTGGGGTTGGGTAAACATAAGGAACATTTGCCTAAAAAATTATCCGGCGGACAACAACAACGGGTCGCCATTGCGCGCGCCGTAATCGGACGGCCTAAATTATTACTCGCGGATGAACCAACGGGAAACCTAGACGATGAAATCGGTTTTCGCCTGATGGGTTTGTTTGAACAGTTAAACCGTATGGGCACGACCATTGTCATTGCCACGCACAACCCCAATATTATTGAGCAATTCGGCCACCCCTGTTTGACATTGATTGATGGCGAACTCACGCAGGATGATCGTTCCACCCAAACAAAGAAGATCCGCCATGTTTTCTAAAATAAAATCTTCTATTGGGGCAATATCCGGCAAGGTCGCAAGCGCCAAGACGCGCATGTTCGGTGTGCTGACCAATAATAAATACGGCAATACCCTCAAAGGGGCGATGCAAGATCAGCAATATGACCTGCCCTTAAATAACAGTCAGGATTCGCGATTCCTTATTCTGTTGATTGCCTTGATGAGCTTTCTGGCTTTTCTTGCCTTAAGCGGCACATTCGCCCTGAATACCATGACCAACAAATGGTCATCGGGTTTGGAAAACAAAGTCACAATCGAAATTTCAGTTGAAACAAAAGACGGGCATATCCTTTCGCAAGATACGGTATTGAAAGAAACCAAGGATTTATACGCGATGCTCTCTATGCACCCTTCCGTCAAATCTGCGGAGGTTTTGGGCAATGCGGAAATTCAAGAATTAATTTCACCGTGGATTGGCAATGATTTGAGCCTTGGTGACATTCCCCTGCCCGGTTTAATCGCGCTGGAACTACGCAAAATAGATGCGGACGGTATCCACGCACTGAAAAAAGATATCAGAAAAATATCAAAACATGCGAACCTCGAAACACATCAGGAATGGCTGTCTGATTTAATCAACTTTACGCGGACATTGCGCTTACTTGCCCTTCTCATTGCCATCATCATCGGCAGTATAACAACAATCGCCATTGCCTCCGCCGTGCGTACACGCCTTGCTATTCACCACAGTGATGTTGAATTACTGCATTATATGGGCGCGACTGACCAATATATTGCCAAACAATTCCAAAAACACACCATGATGTTGTCACTGAAAGGTGCTGTTATCGGTACGGCGGCGGGCTTAGTGGTTTTGTTTTTCTTCACTTTCCTATCACGTCATTCCGGCACAGACTTGATTCCTGTTATCCAAGTGGGCGTTTTCGGTGTGGTAACGTTGTGCCTTATACCGATTTTGGCTTCACTGATTACAATTCTAACGGCGCATTTAACGGTCTTGCGTTCACTGGCTAAGATGCCGTAGAAAGAACCCTGTAATGATAAAAAAAGCATCGAGGATTTTTGTGTTTTTAACGCTCATCGTCTGGATTGGGGGCTATGGTGCATTCCTATCGAATGTCCACGCCATTAAACCGCAAGATATGGTCACAAAGACCGATGCAATTGTGGTTTTGACAGGCGGCAATTTCCGCATCAGCACAGGCTTGTCTTTATTTGCCAACGGCCTTGCGCCCGAACTGTTCATCACAGGCGTGCATAACATGGTCACGCAAAATGAAATTATCGCTTTGTGGAAAGGTACGCCGCCCTTACCCGAATGCTGCATCACCTTGGGGCATCAAGCCACCACGACATACGGCAATGCTCTTGAAGCAAAAGAATGGATTGAGGAGCATGATATCAAATCCATTCGCTTGGTAACCTCAGCCTACCATATGAAGCGCGCCATGTTGGAATTCCAAGACATGCTCAAAGGCACAGACATTATTGTCCATCCTGTCGAGCAAACCGATTACACCGAAAAAGATGTGCTCTTTTGGAAAATTACCTTTGATGAATATAACAAAGTCATCTACCGCACAGTGTATCTGGCGATAAAGAATCAGGACTTCCTTAAATGATTCAACTTTACTTCATACGCTCGACGATTTTTAATCTGTGCTTTTACGTTTTAACGGGAATATGCTGCATTATTCTGCTGCCTACACTTATTTTACCGCGCCAGTATTATATGGCGGTTGTTTATGGCTTTGTACACACCACGGCCTTTCTGGAAAAATATATATTGGGCTTAAGCTATGAAATCAGAGGCAAGGAACATTTGCCGCCTGATGGTTCCTATATTGTTGCGGCGAAGCACCAATCAGCCTATGAAACGTTCAAGCTGCATATCCTTTTCAACGATCCTGCAATTGTGCTGAAAAAAGAATTGCTCAAAATCCCGCTATGGGGGAAATATTTGGGCAAAAGTGACGTCATCGCCATAGACCGTAGCACACCGAAAATTGCCATAAAATCCATTCAAGATGGCGCGAAACGTGTCATGGCACAAAACCGCTCCATCGTGATTTTTCCGCAAGGTACGCGTGTGCCTGTCGATATGACCGCGCAGGAAAAGCCGTATAAAATCGGCCTTATCCGTATTCAAGAGGCTACTGGCCTGCCGATTATTCCAATGGCTTTGAATACGGGCATTTTCTACCCCAGAAATAAATGGTGCAAAAAACCCGGGCGCGTGATTTTTGAATTTCTTCCCCCTGTTTTGGCTGATGCAAATGCCAAAGCCGGCGACACGCTTAAAAAAATGGAAATGGATGTTGAGGAAAAATCCGCGCATTTAATGGATGAAGCCCGCCAAAATATGAAACGCGCCAACCCTTTACGTTTTGTGGTTGGAACAGGCATTGTTCTGTGCGTTCTCTACACGGGCTATTGGTTTACAATCGCGCATTTCGTCAAACAATCCATCACCAACAGCCTTGCCGATATACGCAATAATTCAAACATTATTGATTATCAGGGCGAGCCGCCGCGCCTTTATGGCTTTCCGGGTAAGTTAAGGCTTTCCCTACCCAAACAAACCGTTTTAACCAAACAACAATCCTTTATCGTTGATTCCATAGAGGCACAAAGCTGGCCTATTCCCGGCATGCCCATCACATTTTCAACAGGTAACATTTACACCAAAATGGGACATTGGCGCGGTGATTTAGTTTTTGACGGTATCACGGGCAGCGCAACACACTGGTTTGACACGCTGAACCTAAATGATGTGGTTTTGGCGCAAAAAGATACGCAAGGGATTATAGCGGGCAGCATCCGCTTTTCAGAGCCCTATCCCGTTCTTGATCTGGATATCGCCATCAAAAACCACCAGCCGTTCCTGATGGATATGGTCGCCAAGAAAATCATTAAGGACAGACCCGCAGCCATTGCGGCGGTTGCCCTGCAGGCCATGCAGCAAAACGGCGTGGTGCGATCAAAAATCACAAGTCAGGATAATAAAGTTTATCTTGGCCCCATACGCATCTACGTATTTCCCGATGTGGAGAATAACAACGCCGCCTTGCTCGCCAACGGGCAAGAATCATCCTTTGCCACCAAGCGGGTTAAGCCTGCCCTTGGTCGATAATTTCTTTTCTGATTGCGCGTGTCTCTGCAAATTTTTGATAAAGATACTCTCCGTCCCCTTTACGGATAGCGCGCTGAACGGCGGTTAAATCTTCGCTGAAGCGCTGCAATATCTCTAGAACGGCTTCTTTGTTATGCAAGAACACGTCGCGCCACATTGTCGGGTCAGAGGCTGCAATGCGCGTAAAATCTCTGAAACCACTGGCGGAAAATTTAATCACTTCGGATTTAATATCATCTTCCAATTCGTTTGCGGTTCCTACAATCGTGTAGGCAATCAAATGCGGTAAGTGTGAGGTAATGCCCAAAACAAGGTCATGATGTTTCGGATCCATGATCTCAACCCTAGACCCGCAGGCTTCCCAAAGCTTCGTGACATGCTCAACGGCTTTGATCCCTGTTTCAGGAAGCGGCGTTAAAACGCACCAACGTCCGTCAAACAATTCCGCAAAACCTGATTCCGGGCCTGAAAACTCCGTTCCCGCAATCGGGTGCGCAGGTACAAATTCAATGCCTGAACGTAAGAAAGGTTTGATTGCCTCAATCACGCCGATTTTCACCGAGCCTGTATCCGTAACAATCGCGCCTTCTTTTAAGTGCGGTGCAATTTGCTTCGCCACCGCCGCCATTGCGCCGACAGGAACGGCAATCACCACCATATCCGCGTCTTGAACACTCAAGCCCAAATCATCAGTCACGACATCGGCAATGCCCAGATCTACGACTATGTTGCACACATCCACACTGATGTCTGCGGCGATTAAATTATTGGCGAGATTATGCTGTTTGATGGCTCTTGTCAGTGATGACCCGATCAGGCCCATACCGATTATTGTAATGGTTTCCATAGTATCTATCTTCTATATAAAATTATTTTGAATTCTGAGTTTATGCGGCATCATCCTGCACGCTGGCATTTTTCTGTATATCCGGAATCACCGGATAACCGCCAATGCCGTGACAATAATAACATTCATCGCCGAGCGCTTCCCTAAGCTTGGAAACCTGATCTGATTCATCATCAGCATAGCCTTCCACCTGCATCAAATGCACCTTAACACCAACATTATGCAATAGCGTCCCACTGAACATATTTAAAACATCAAAACCGGCGGCGGCGGCGCGTTCCCTGATACGGGCGCGGCTGATATTGGCGTCAATTTCCAAACCAATAAAACTGTTATCCATATCGGATGGCATAAAACCCATCTTGGAAACAATCAGTGCCTTATCATAAACTTGCGAAGGGTCTGCGCCCGTCTTTTCATAGGGAAGCGCACCGATCAC
>TARA_R110001592_G_scaffold291285_1_pt1 | contig 14805 bp, 7 predicted proteins | sample TARA_R110001592 | Tara Oceans TARA_R110001592 (sample SAMEA4398387) | marine metagenome | biome: Polar Biome; feature: [SRF] surface water layer (ENVO:00010504); material: water (ENVO:00002006), including particulate matter (ENVO:01000060) such as... | depth 5 m
GTTACTCAGACCGTGGGCACATCCGGCGGCACAGTCAAAGCAGGCGGTACCGAGGGAACCCCAACGGTAACACTTACCTTCCCGGAGGATGCACTAGCAGGTAATACCAGCATTGGTATCGACTTAACGCTAAACAATGACCCAAAACTTAACGGGCTTGGGGATGCCGGCGTTGCAGGCGCAGATGTTTATTCGAATAGAATAAGTCTAACCCCGCACGGCACAACGTTTGCGTCAGCAGTTACAGTACAGTTTAGTTTACATGGAGACGGGGCGGGCTCATGCCCGACCAATCTCGAAATCTGGAAGCGCCAAAACGATTCCGGAATTTGGTACCTAGTACCAAACAATCTCTGGTCTTGTAGTTCAGGAACTATAACGATCAGCACAACAAGCTTTAGTGAATACATGGCAATAGGAGGAAATAACATGGCTCGTACTAAAATATCAAACGTCCAGCTCAACAAACTTACCGAATCGGATAGAGTGTTAGCAGAGGCGATTAACATCTCAGGATCCCTACTCGCAGGTGAAGTATCATCTGTCGTAGCGGGAGATTACTTTCTTATACAACAGGCTGCAGGTGGTACAGCAAGACCAGTATCAGCATCTGTTATGCAGGACTTCTTCTCGAAGTCCGACGTGCACGCATCAGTTGCAAACGCAGATCAGAAGATACTTTTTGCTTCTGGTTCTGGTAACGGAGTAAGCGTAGCAGTTGACGACGGCACAGGCTTGACTTTCAATGCAAGCACTAACTTGCTCAAAGCAGGTGCACTTACTGTAGCGAATACCATTTCTGGTTCAATCGTTTCAGCTGCAGGCTTGGTTTCAGCTGGTGGTAGTATTACGGCTGGTGATTCAATCACCGCAGCCAACACAGTTTCTGGTTCGCTACTTGTAGCTGCTGGTTCTGTAACTGCAGGTACCAGTTTCGTTATTGGTTCTGCAGATCTTAACGAGACTGACCTTGAAAAGCTCGACGGTATCACTAATGGTGCTGGCGCAGCCAACAAGGCACTGGTACTTGATGCCGGCGCGGACATCGTTTCCGGTCTTAGAAACTTAAGCGCATCGGGCGGCATCGTCGCCGGCCTGGTTTCAGGTTCTGGCGTAGGTTCATTTGCTAGCTTAGACATTGACAGCGGAATCGCTGCAGGCACTAGCATAACCGCTGGCACCAGCTTCATTATTGGTTCCGCGGATCTTAACGAAACTGATCTTGAGAAACTTGACGGTATTACCAACGGTGCTGGTGCAGCTAACAAGGCATTGGTACTTGACGCTGGTGCAGACATTGTCTCTGGACTTAGAAACTTAAGTGCTTCAGGCGGCATCGTAGCTGGACTTGTTTCGGGCTCCGGCGTAGGCTCATTTGCTAGCTTGGATATTGACAGCGGCATCGTTGCAGGTACTAGCGTAACTGCTGGGACTAGTTTCATCATCGGGTCAGCTGATCTTAATGAAACCGATCTTGAGAAGCTCGATGGAATTACCAACGGTGCAGGTGCTGCTAACAAGGCTTTAGTTCTTGATGCCGGCGCAGACATTGTTTCTGGTCTTAGAAACCTAAGTGCTTCTGGTGGTATTGTCGCCGGCCTTGTTTCTGGTTCTGGTGTTGGTTCATTTGCCAGCCTTGACATCGACGGCGTTATCGCTGCCGGCTCAAGTGTAACTGCAGGAACAAGCTTTATCATTGGCTCCGCAGATCTCAACGAAGCTGACCTTGAAAAGCTCGACGGCATTACTAACGGTACTGCTGCTGCTTCAAAGGCTGTCGTTTTGGATGCCAATAAAAATGTTGGAACCCTTAACTCACTGACAGCTTCTGGCGTATCAGTTACAGAGTTAGCAGCAACAAACGCAACTATCGCAGGAAACCTAACTGTTCAGGGTACAACAACTACGGTTGACTCAGAGCACCTTACTGTTAAGGACACAATCATTACACTTGGTTCGTCTTCTAGCGGTGATTCACCAGGCCTCGGTGACCGCGGCTTCGTATTTGAGGTAACAGGATCACAGAAGGCTTTCTTTTGGGACCAGTCTGCAACAGAGTTTGCTCTCGCTCAAGTACCAGTTGGACAATATGCCCACACTGGATCTGGCGATATCAACATTGACTCGTACTTAGACTTATCTGTCGGTGCAGTCTCAGGCTCAGGAGCTGGTTCATTCGCTAGCTTGGACATCGACGGCGTTGTCGCTGCTGGTGGAAGCATAACCGCTGGCACTAGCTTTGTTATCGGTTCTGCTGATCTCAACGAGACAGATCTTGAGAAGCTCGATGGTATCACTAATGGTGCCGGCGCAGCGAACAAGGCTTTGGTTCTTGATGCAGGTGCAGACGTTGTCTCTGGCCTTAGAAACCTAAGCGCTTCTGGTGGCATTGTCGCAGCGACAGTTTCAGGCTCAGGTCAAGGTTCTTTCGAGAACTTAAGTCTAGGAGGTGGCACTGCTACTGTCAGTAACACTGGCGTTGCTTCTTTCGGCGGTACTGTAACTGCAGTCGGCAGCTTTATTATTGGCTCTGCTGATCTTAACGAAGCTGACATGGAGAAGCTCGATGGTATCACTAACGGTACAGGCGCAGCAAGTAAAGCTCTTGTGCTCGATGCTAACAAGAACATTACTGGAATAAACAGTGTAACTTCATCCTTCTCGGGTGATGGTTCAGGACTGACTGGTGTTGGCGCAGAGGTTAAGCTTGCAGGCGCAGACGACTTGGATCTTCAGATTCCGTTCACCACAGGTTCTGCTTCAGCAGGGACATTCTTCATTGACTCTGGTTCACTGACGTTTAACCCTAATTCAAACAAACTTACAGTTGCCGGTGCAGTTTCAGGCTCCGGAGCTGGTTCATTTGCTAGTTTGGATATTGATGGTGTTGTAGCAGCAGGTGCAAGTGTAACAGCTGGAACTAGCTTCATCATTGGCTCGGCTGACCTTGATGAGACAGATCTCGAAAAGCTCGATGGTATCACTAATGGTGCAGGCGCCGCGAATAAAGCATTGGTTCTCGATGCCGGCGCAGACGTTGTCTCTGGTCTTAGAAATCTAAGTGCATCCGGCGGAATCGTCGCTGCAACCGTATCTGGTTCTGGCGCAGGCTCGTTTGATTCCTTAGATATTGATAGCGCTATTGCGGCAGGAACAAGTATCACTGCAGGAACAAGCTTTATCATTGGTTCTGCTGATCTTAATGAAACCGATCTTGAGAAGCTTGATGGTATCACTAATGGTGCCGGCGCAGCTAATAAAGCATTGGTTCTTGATGCTGGTGCAGACATTGTTTCTGGTCTTAGAAACTTGAGCGCTTCAGCTCTCGTTGGTGTAACTGTTTCAGGCTCAGGTCAAGGTTCTTTCGAGAACTTAAGCCTCGGCGGCGGAACAACTACTGTTAGTAATACTGGTGTTGCCTCTTTTGGCGGTACCGTAACTGCAGTTGGTAGCTTCATCATTGGATCTGCGGATCTTAACGAAGCAGACCTTGAGAAACTTGATGGTATCACTAATGGTACCGCAGCTGCTTCTAAAGCTGTTGTCTTGGACGCATCTCTGAATGCTACTGGTGTTAATGCACTTACAGCTTCAGGCCTCAAGGCTTCTACGGCTCTCGACGCGACTGGTACAATCCACTTGCACGCAGCATCCGCATCGGTTGCAGTTGCTAGTGACTTCATGTACTTCAAGGAAGCAGATGGAACTAACGAAGTTAAGCAGCAGACTGTTGCAGGCTTCTTATCAGCATCTACAGGTGCAGGTCTACAGATCACCAACGGTGTGTTCAGCGTAGTATCAGTAACCGACATTGCAACTTCAGCATCGAAGAACAGCATTCTCAGTGCAGACCTGGTAACAGCGTCTCTTACCACTGACCCGTTGACTGGATCAATTCAAGTATACTTGAATGGTTTATTGCAGACTCCGTCTGGATCTGTTAACACCGGTACAGAAGGTGAAGCTGCAACGACGGCTCTATTCGATTATGAGGTACTCGGTGCACCGACTGCATTTAGAGTTGAGTTCGTCTCAGCTATAGATGATGACGATGTTGTACAGGTCAAGTACATCAAGAGATAAACACTCCCCATCCTAGAATAATCTAATTTTTCCCACCCAAGCCCGGTTTTTACCGGGCTTTTCCTTTTCTCAGTCTATTGGTGCGAGGAAAAACTAATTAATAAGTAAAATAACATTTACTTTCGTTCTTTAAGGAGATAATCGTATGGCAGCTAGAAAATTTAAGTTTGTATCCCCAGGAGTGTTTTTAAAAGAAATTGATAATTCACAACTTCCAAAACTTCCAGGCAACAACGGACCGGTAATTATAGGTAGAACACGAAAAGGCCCAGCTTTGAACCCTGTTAAGGTGAACTCATATGCGGATTTCGTAGAGGTTTTCGGGGAACCAATCCCTGGTGGACATGGAGATGACGTCTGGAGAGAAGGCAACGGATTACTCGCAACGGCGTATGCATCATATGCAGCAAAAGCTTATTTTGGCGCTGATATACGATCCCCAGTTACAATGATTAGGCTTTTGGGTGTTCAAGGCGACAACGCGACCGGTGACGCCGCAGCACAGCCAGGATGGACAGTTAATAATGCGTATGCATTGGTTACGTTTGAATCCGGAAGCATGCTTACACAATCAGTTACCAATCATAACGTTTCTGCAGTTTTCTACTTTAAGGATGCAACTACTTCGGTGCGCTTACTAGGTACAAGCCCTGACGGCACAACTGTTATGGGCGCCAACACTGGATCAGGACTCAGAGGCGCCACGGCAGGACATGTCGTCAAGACCAACACAGACGGAAAATTCCGTCTCTTGCTATCCTCTAGTGATAACGTCAGGAAAGAAGTCGTCGTAGACTTTACTGAGGGAAGCAAAAATTATATAAGAAGTGCCCTTAACACTAACCCAGTATTAACGAACACTACCGTCTCATATATAACCACCGGTGCCCTTGCTGATAGGTACTGGCTTGGAGAGACATTTGAGAGTCATGCAGCATCCGGATCACAAAAACTCGGATACATGATAAAATTGCAAGACACAACATATGATTTCGCAGATTATACCCACGAAGCTTCGGCAGCTAGATCTGGGTGGATCATCAGCCAGCATCAAGGCACCGCGGCCGAATACGCTCCACTGAGTCAGCAAAGATTATTCAGGTTGATAGCTTTATCTGAAGGCGAGCAACCATCTAGAGACATTGTTGTGTCAATAGAAGATATAAGAATATCGGAAACAGGAGATGTAGATCCATACGGCTCGTTTTCTGTCGTAGTTAAGAGAAAATTAGGAACTCGTCTAGAAGTGGTAGAGTCCTACCCAGGATGTAATCTAAACCCAAACTCTCAGAACTACGTCGCCCGACGCGTCGGAGATCAATACTTCCAGTGGTCTAGTGTAGAAAAGAGAAACAAAGTTTACGGAAACTACACCAACAACTCTCAACACATTCGAGTAGAAATGGAATCCAATACAGACCAAGGTCTGACTTCTCCATCTAATATACCTTTTGGCTTCTTAGGTCCAATAGTTCCAAAGAGGCACACCAAGGATGCCACCAATGGCACTGTTGTTATTGGAGCTACTGATAGTTTCGTTGAGGAAACTCAGACATTTCTTTTCTCTTCCAGCGTCGGCCACATGGCGGACGTCGATGGTACGTTTAACATTGTTTGGCCATCAACCCCAACAACAGTGTCTGGTTCCGTTAGAGGTTTGGATTACTTTGGGGCAGCCATATACAAGAAGTCTGGAGATAATCTGACCTCAGAACTTGACCCAGCACTTCCAGATTATAATAGAAAATTGCCAACAGGCTTAACAACCGCTCAAACCACCGGTGAAGCAGACGCTAGAACAGAACACTCTTATGTATTCAGTCTTGACGATGTTAGGATAGACGGTCACAGTCTCAACCCAACATCTACAGCAAATGTCACAGCGGTATATCATGAGAGTGGGTCCAGAGCAGCCGAATCATCTTTCACTGCGGTATCTAGCTCAACAGGCATATCGGACATGTTAGAATTAGGCTTCAATAAATTCCAAATGCCACTATGTGGCGGTTTTGATGGTGTTAATATCACCGAGCCTGATCCATTTGCAAATCGTATACTGACCGCTGGTGGCTCAACTGCTGCTTCCTATGCATTTGCATCTGTCGATAGAGCAATCGAGCTTATCAAAGATCCTGAGCTGATTGAGCACAACATAGCTGCTATGCCAGGCATCACAAACGCATCTCTCACTTCTAAACTGGTAGAGAAGTGTGAATCCAGAGCAGACAGTTTGGCAGTCATCGATTTGCCAGATGTGTACAAGCCACCTCATGAGTTGAAGTGTACTTCTTTCGCAGACCGAATAGGCACTACACCAGAAGCAGCTGCAAAAGCTCTTAAGGCACGACAGATCAACTCTTCTTATGGTGCAACTTACTATCCATGGGTCAAGGTTAGAGATAACGAAAATTCTAGAGATGTTTGGGTACCGCCTTCAGTTGTGGCCCTCGGCGTCATGGCATATACAGAGCAAGCTAGCGAAGTTTGGTTTGCACCTGCTGGATTTAACCGCGGCGGCCTTAACGAAGGCAACGCAGGCATTCCAGTCTTGCAGGCTTCTGAGCAACTTCTTTCTAAGCAGAGAGATGCTCTTTATGAGTCAAACATCAATCCAATCGCATCCTTCGTAACTGAAGGGTTGGTGATTTTCGGACAAAAGACACTTCAATCTACTCCTTCTGCGCTTGACAGAATTAACGTACGTAGATTGCTGATCTTTGTAAAGAAGGAAGTATCCAGAATTGCAAATGGTCTTCTTTTCGATCAGAATGTACCAGCTACTTGGAACCGATTTTTAGGTCAGGTTAACCCTTTCTTGCAAAGTGTTAAGACTAGACTTGGTTTATCCGACTTCAAGGTAATCTTGGACAACACAACTACCACACCAGATCTGGTTGATAGAAACGTGATGTATGCCAAGATCTTCTTAAAGCCAGCAAGAGCTATTGAGTTTATCGCAGTTGATTTTGTTATAACAAACACAGGAGCTTCTTTTGACGATTAGGTTAAAAAAGCATCTTGACTAATATATACTTATAGGAGATACTAAATAATGAGTTTTTGGAACCAAGCGAGCATAGAGCCTAAAAGACAGTTTAGGTGGTTGCTTTACATTGCGGGCATGCCCCAATTTATTGTGAAGGATGTAAAGAAACCTTCTTTCACTGTCCAGGCGACACCCCACGATTTTATAAATTATAAATTTCACTACCCGGGGAGAGTAGAATGGCAAGATATTACTGTTACAATTGTGGACCCAGTACAACCTGACTCCACAGCTAGCCTGGTAAATATACTAGAAGCAGCGGGATACGTCCTGCCTGACGAGTACACCTCACAGGCAAACGAGCCTAGAACAATCTCAAAGCAGTCTTTCGTGGACGCTATGGGCGGCCAGATACAACTGGTACAGTTTGGCGCAAACACAGGCGCACAAGAGGAGAACGTTCTTGAGAAGTGGACAATTAACAACCCATTCCTTACAAACGTTGATTTCGGAAGCTTGGCCTATTCCAGTGATGAATTGGTGAATATCTCCATGACAATCAAGTACGACTGGGCTAACCTAGAATTACCAGGAAGAACGCCAGGAAAGGTTTGGACATTAAACCCAACCGCGCAAACAATCGAATAAAGAAAAGAGGTATAAATGTCAAGAAATTCGAGAAGGACATCAGTTCCTAAGCCGCAGGCCCCTTTGAGGCCTTCGGTACCCTCGGCGCCACAAGCGCCACCAAACCCTTTCGGGGTAAGTTTCGTCATCCCAACAGAAGTAGTAAGCTTACCATCGAGGGGGAAATATTATGACCCACAATCAACCATGTTTAACAGGGAGAGTGTGGAGATAAAGCAGATGACCGCAAAGCAGGAAGAAATACTTTCTAATTTGGGTTATCTGGAAGACGGCAGTATGATAGAGCGGCTGATATCAAGTATATTGATAGACACCAGCGTCAACGCAGCCGAACTCATGCCTGCAGATCAAAACGCTATCATAATTGCAGCCAGAAGATCTTCCTATGGTAATCTATATGAAGTAGAGCAAGCATGCGGAGACTGCAAAGGAACTCACATATTCACATTTGATTTGGATAAGACAACAATCAAAGAAGGTATACCAGAAGATGTTGTCATGCTTGAGGATTCAGGCTATTTCCAATTTGAGTTGCCGCAAACAGGACTAAAGACTGTTATCAAAGTCTTGACGTCATCTGATGAGGCTTACCTAAAAGAACAAAACGAGAAAGCTCTAAAGCTAAAGATCGAAAATTCAGAGACAGTTAACTTTCTCAGAAGAGTCATTATTAGCGTAAATGGTATAACCGACACAGCTCTATTAAACGAGTTGTATGAAGTGTTACCAGTTTTAGACATAAGAAAGATAAAGAAAATCTTGAGAGACATCACACCTTCCCTAGACACAAGTCAGGAAGTTGCGTGCAGTGGATGCGGTATAACCACTGAGAGCGAGGTGCCCTTCTCGTTGGGCTTCTTTTGGCCTGACCTCTGATTACGTCCAGAAAGTTACGTATGAAGAGATAGTGTTTTTGCAACACTATGGTCACTTTACTTTTACAGAAGCCTACAACCTTCCAATCGGTCTCAGGGGCTGGTTCGTCGAAAAGAATATGACTCTTCTAGAAGAAAGAAGTAAGACGGACTAAAAACGTCAACAGCATCATATTTACTACATACCACAAATACGAGGAACCCTTCAATGGTAGAAGAAATAAAAGTCCCAAAGAAAGAGTGGCTATCGATGAAAGCTACGATAAAAAAGCTTCAATCCGGCGCCAAAAAAGTACAAGAAGCTACTGGGAGTGATACCACATCAGAATTCAAACTTGGTGGAGGTTTTTTTGATGTCTTCGACGAAGGCGCAGCGCTTTACGATCTGAAGAAAGATTCAATCAAGAGCACAGGTCTTCTTTTAGATGAACTAACTGGGCCCGCAGGTTTCATATCTAAATTTGCAAAGATGTCAGAGGGTGGAGTATCTATCTTCGGGTCAATTAAGCCGACGATAGAGGCCTTCAAAGACTTATCCGAGTCCTCGAAATCCTTTGCAATGAATCAAACGGAAGTTCAATCTGCTATGGGTAAAACCTTGTCAGTATTCAAAGCGCTGGGTGTCGCAGCCGAAGACTTTTCAGCTGTTCTTGATTCTGCGCGCCTTGGTTTCGGAATGACAGGAGAGGCAGCTGAGAGCTTAGCTAGGTCAGTTGGGGGAATTGGGCTTGCCACAGGTGTCGGCATGGGCGCTGCAATGAAAAACTTCCGCAGCGCACAATCAAGCATGGCGTATGACTCAAAAAAGTTAATGGAAAACTTCAAGCAGCTTCAATTCACAGCTGGTGCCACGGGTATTAGCTTCGACAAGCTCACCAGTGCTTTTGGAGATTCCATGGACACCTTTGAAGGATCAGCAGGTAAAGCAGGTAATCTAAACGCAATACTTGGACGTTCAGTTTTCAATTCTATAGATCTCCTAGGCAAGACAGAAGCCGAACGCGTCTCTACAATTGTGAAGGGGATAAGAGAAAGTACCAATGTTCAAGCACTTTCTAAAAACAAGTTTCAACTTAAGGCAGTCGCAGAAGGGCTAGGTTTAACCCCTGATGAGACAAGAAAACTACTGACCGGTCAGACCTCGGTAGATGCAGTCTTGGCAGGCAAAGCACCAAAAGACAAAAGAGAAGAAGTAATCAGCAAAATGGCAGATCTTATAAAGGAAAAAGCAAATCCAGCTATAGAAGATTTTGTGAAAACGCTCAACAGGGGCAGGACAGAATTTGAAATTACTGGCGCCAAACTTAATGCAAAACAGCGAAAGTTCTTTCAGGAAGAAATACAGACCATTAGTGGAAAATTATTCGGCCGCGATAACGCGGTCACAGCCAACACTACCGGCGAATTGTTTACCTATGCAGAAGGAGCACTTGTCGCCGCGAAAAATAATTTATCTACAGGAGACTTCGGCGAGTTTGCCAAAAACATGAAGCAAGACATGAAGGACGTTGTTACAGCCGTTACTGGTAATGACAAGGAAAAAACAAAGATCGCTCTAAAGAAACTTATGGGTCGTTTTGCTTTTGACCGCAAAACAGGCAAAGTAGCCAAACTAACACCATCTACAGCTGCCCGGACAGGAAGGTTTACCAATCAAGAAACCAATGCCAGTATGACTGAAAGCACCGACAAAATAATTTCATCTACAGTCAGTACCATAGCCGACTTCTTTTCAAAGGGTATAGCGCTTATGATCGATGGAGAGCAGATCGACGCAAGAATTGTAGGAAAAGTCAAAAACCTACCAGTAGGTACGAAACCATAGGAGATTAATTGATGATATCATTTCATGACATAGCAAAAGGCAGCGACCATATGATAAAGTTCCTTCATGTCGCAACAGGAAAGAGGGTAGAGTTTCCAGCATTTATAACTGAGTACTCAGACTCATTTCAGGTTGGCTGGGGCAACGAAACAATATTTGGTCGAATGGACCCAGTAAAACCTTATCAGGGAACAACAAGAACGATATCATTAGGCTTTGATGTTGTGGCCCCATCGTTAGAGCAGGCAAAGAAGAACATGAACAACTACAGTACACTAGTTCAAATGATGTATCCTGTATATAACAAGCCTCTAAATGGCGGATTTGAAGGAAAGGGAAGGACACTGAAAGCTCCACCGATTTTGAGAATACAGTTTATGAACTTGATAAAGAATAATTCTGACAGTACACTGGAAGAAGGGTTGTTGGGGTGTATCAATGGTTTTACTTTCAATCCTAACAAAGAAGCCGGTTATTTCGATCAAAATAATGAGCTTTTACCAAAACACTTCAACATATCGTTTAAGTTTGACCCTCAACATGAAACAACTTTGGGGTTTGACGAAGACACTTTTATAAATCAAGGTTTTCCTTACGATAGACCAAAGAGCGAACCAAGCTCAGACAGCTCAACCTCGGGAACTTCTGAGGTAAACGCAAAAGTAGCACAAGATATGTTGCGTAACATGAATAAGAATATGAGAGGACAATAAAATGACAGATAGAAACGAAAAAAGAGAAATATTCTTAAATGATCATGAGTTCTACAAGAAGAAGTTGCGGGACAGAGGGATCCCATTTTTCCGTCACTATTCTAAAATGAAGATATCTCATATCACCCCAGATGACATGGATAATCTAAGCATCCTAGATCACATCTATAAGACTGGGGACAGTTTAAGCAAATTGGCCTTTCAGTATTACGGAGACACGCGCCACTGGTGGGTACTCGCGGCATTTAATAAAAAACCAATTGACAATTTGATAGAAATAGGAGATACTATACATATTCCTTTGCCTCTCAACGAGGTTGTGTATTTGTTGGATAGAGATGACTGATAAGAAAGATAGATCGTTTAACGAGCAGGCTTATGTGATATGGGACCATTTCGTACGTACAGGAAAGTCTAGAAAACCAGGGAGCGATCTCGCAAAGGGCCAATCCGGAAAGAGTCAACTGACCCTCCACAAAATAGATGGCAACTACGAGCCTGCTAATTTCATATCCAAGACTTTAAATAAAAAAAACAAGTTAGATACTTACAAAAGCCTCTTGGACCTTGAGACGCATAAGATTTCATCTTTAGTTCCGGAGGTAAGATTGTCTAAGATTAAAGGCGACAAATACACGCCGTTCTATTTTCCAGTTGCGTCTGAAAACACGACGATGACTTCTATGTTGCAGCCAGGATCTTCAATTGGGGGCTCTGGGATTAAAAGTTTCGACGTGAAGTTCGTCGGTAAAGATTTTTTCACGAGAGATAAAACAATACAATGCAGCTTGTCTATATTTGTAGATTCTCTTGAAAACATATTCAGAGACCCGCCTACTGGGTATGCACCTCTCGCTGAATTATTCACCATCTCTAGAAAGAGGCAAGTTCCCCTTAGGGAAGGTTTTTCAAAGGAAGTGTCTTCAGATCAAATCAATAAGGCAACCTCTCATGAGATAGTAGCAAATCTTGGATACTCAGTAGACAGATCCTCTAACACGTTTACAAATAGAGAGCGGCAAGCTATAGAGAACACTTCACTATCTGTAAGAATGACCTATACAGGACACAATATATCTATCAGCCAGGATGGTACTGCGACCATAGACGTAACATTCATCGGCCGCCTCTCGGGCGTACTGGAAGACCCACTGTACAACGTTCTATCTGATTCTACACAACTTATAGCTCTTGGGCAAATACAAAAAGAAAAAGATGATATAAGGAACAATGAGAAGCCAGATACAACAGAGACTAAAGAAGCCATCGCAAAGTTGGACGCTCAAATCAAAAAAAGTATAAGGGGAACCTTTAAAAAATACACCGATATGTTACAAGCAGATGGCAAGGTGCACAGACTGACGGTAAAGCAGAGAGATTTTGAGGATTTTGCGGAATATTTCAAGGAGACAGAAGATGAACCAACAGAAGAGGCTAAGACAACAACACAGAGCCCCCCGGAACCCACTGCCACACCGACAAATTCAGGCCCAACTAGTGCAGCCCCTGATACAAGTGTCCCAGCTAAGAAATCCAGAAGTTCTATTACAATCGAGTACGTTTATGCGGGAGACTTTATACAGGCAGTGATTGCAGGTACAGAGAAGTCTCTTAATGATGCTATTAGTGAGATTACCAATGATGTTAATCTTTTAGATAAAAGCAAGAAGGACGCTATTGAGCCTCTACAGAAAGCACTAGCTCAGCTTCCAAGTTTCAAAGTTTTATTTGGTCAGTTGCCCGTCGTAGTTGACAAGTACAACTACAAGATGACAAACATTGCAGACATTCCTATCTCTATGAAGATCGTGGGTGAATACATTTTCGAAAACATAGAACAAAAGCACGTAACGAGGTTATCGCTAAACAGTTTTTTCGATGATTTCGTAGGAAAGATACTGCCCTCAGCTCTTAGTAAACACCTACCCAAGGATGCATCAAAGTTGCCTTCAAAGATGGAAGTCAAGTCTATTAACGTCACTGCGCCAAACAGCAAGGAACTGACAAGGTCCTCAAACTCGACAGACATCAAGAAGTTACCGGACATGCTGAAAAGCGTTAACGCGAATAGAAGGAAAAAGGACGACATCGACTACATGATCGTGCATGCAGACATATCAAACAAGTCCAGCGCAGGTTTGAAAGGTGAAGAGGCTCAAGACACCAGTAACGGCGTCTATCACTTTAATTTATCTAAAGACAGAGGCATGGTAAAGTCCATAAGCTTCGCGCAGAACACTGTAAAATATCGTAAAGAAGCCTTGATGTTAGAGTCGGTGTCCTTGTATGACGAATTGAAGCTTCCATATAACGCAAACATTACGATGTTTGGTAACGGACTCTTCTTGCCTGGATCTATGATATATATAAACCCTTCAAGTCTTGGGTTCGGAGACCCGAGAAACAAGCGATCAGCCTCCGCCAGGCTGGGCATCGGCGGATACTACATCGTTATTTCTGTCAGTACGAGTTTCAATAATGGTCAGATGACAACTACGTTGACTACGCAGCACCAAGATTGGGCTAGTGAAGATACACGAATATCTACTGCAGAAGAATTAACCAACACAGGTCTGTTTGAAAAAGCCAAAAGAAAGGTTGAACGAGCTACCGGGCATAAATCGCCCATACAGAGGTTATTCTAATGAGTTTTGATTTTAAGGGTGGAACATCTCAAAATTTTAGAGAGAGTTTTCGAGATAGAAAAGAATACAAAGAAAACGCAAAACTCGAAGGAGTGCAATTCTTGGATACTTGGTACCAGTATTCTAACTATGGACTATTAAATGATAGCTTTGAGCCAGTAGTATTAAACAACGACGAGTTCAACAGTAGTCTGACGCCGTTTGGGGATTATACTTCTCCAGGGTTATCCGCAGCCTCCTTTGTCACTAGAGCGTTTCAGAACTTTAGGGAATATTACGTAGCCAAAACACAACTGGCAAGATTAGATTTTCCCGCCTTCATACAAACGGCCATTCCAAAGTCAGCTTATGTTGATTTCGACACTGCTTACAACGCATACACTTCAGGCAAAATAAACGTCTATGCTGATCTCGTGTTGGGGGAGATGAAAGACTTTGAGCAATTTGAGGAAATTCTATTTAGCTTGATAAGTTCCAACATAGAAAAATTCCCTATAACGCGGAGTGGCTTCCTCTTATCCTCCGAGTGTCCCAACTCAGTCTCGGGGCTCACAATCGAACTGGCAGAGTTACAGTTCTATTCGGATGTTGAGAAGTCTCAGCTTTTTAATTCACACGAGTTCAAATGTTTCGCGGAACTTGTTACATCATCAGGATTTTATCTTGACAAGAATGCCCCGTGGAGACTTATAGCGAATTTAGAGTCACCAGTTATGAGAGGATACATATCAGACTACCAGCCTGAGACCACGCCAGAGAACGTTCTCAATAAGACTTTTAGACAAAAGACACACTACGAGGATATATCGAGCATCTATCATTTTTACGCAAGTGTTCTATCCACGATATACTCTCGTTTATCTCTCAGGGGTACTCCATCCTTTAAGCAAGAGTTTTTGATTTCTGAAACCCTGAAGATCAGAATGCTGGAAACTGGAATGGATATGAAGCAATTTGCGCCATTGAATAGACAAGTAATTGATCTGCACAGAACTTATGCATCTCGCTTTCCCGAGAACCCGCTGAAACA
>TARA_R110001592_G_scaffold155956_1_pt1 | contig 14799 bp, 14 predicted proteins | sample TARA_R110001592 | Tara Oceans TARA_R110001592 (sample SAMEA4398387) | marine metagenome | biome: Polar Biome; feature: [SRF] surface water layer (ENVO:00010504); material: water (ENVO:00002006), including particulate matter (ENVO:01000060) such as... | depth 5 m
GATATTGGATAGTAATTCGAAAATGATTTTAGCTTCTTCTCTTTCTTCTTTGCTTAACCTTTCATTTCTTGAACTCATTGCCAAGCCTGTTTCTTCTCTTAAAATAGGGCAGCCTACAATTATTGTTGGGCTATTTATTTGTTTTACCAATGCCTTAACAATTGCTAATTGCTGAAAATCTTTCTCTCCAAAAAAAGCATACGTAGGATTAATAATTTCAAAAAATCGTTGAATAACATTTGCTACTCCGTTAAAATGTCCTGGGCGATGTTCGCCTTCCATTACTTTGCCTAAAGCTCCAAAATCAAACTCTTTAAATGTATAATTATCATACATTTCTTCTACGGTCGGTAAAAAAACAACATCACATTTTTTTTGCTCCAACAATTTTAAATCTTGCTCAACATTTCGAGGGTATTTTTCTAAATCTTCTTTTTTATTAAATTGAGTAGGGTTTACAAAAATACTACAAACTGTTAAGTCACATTGCTGTTGAGCCGCATCAATCAATGATAAGTGCCCTTTATGCAAGGCTCCCATTGTAGGTATAAACCCAACAGATTTGTTTGTGTTTCCTTGCAAATAATGCTGCAAGGTGCTTACACATTTAAAGATTAACATCTATAATATAGTTCAATTTTCTCACAAAATAAATAATTATTAATGTAATTATAGTTTTTTAACACATTGAACTTCCTATTAAAACTTGACTTACAGCTTAAAATATCGTATCTTTGCAACTTATTTCTATAAACTGCTCTATGAAAAAGAAGAAAATTTTATTTATTTCCCAAGAAATTACCCCTTATTTAGAAGAAACAGAATTATCACTTATTGGTCGCCATTTACCTCAGGGCATACAAGAAGCAGGTAAAGAAATTAGAACGTTTATGCCCAAATTTGGCTGTATAAATGAACGTAGAAACCAATTACATGAAGTAATTCGTTTATCAGGAATGAATTTAATCATTAACAATAATGACCATCCTCTAATTATTAAAGTTGGATCTATTCAACCCGCAAGAATGCAGGTTTATTTTATTGATAGTGAAGATTTCTTTCAAAGAAAAGCTGTTTTTCATGATAAAGAAACAGGTAATTTTTTTGAAGATAACGATGAAAGAGCAATTTTCTTTGCAAGAGGTGTATTAGAAACTGTTAAAAAATTAGGTTGGGTTCCAGACATTATCCACTGTCATGGTTGGATGACTAGTTTAGTTCCTTTATATATCAAAACATCGTATAGCAAAGATCCTATTTTTGAAAACTCAAAAGTTGTCTTCTCTTTATATGACAATGAATTTGACAAACCTTTAAACTCTGAGTTTGCAAGTAAAGCAATTATGGATGGAATAAGTGAAGAAGCTATTGCTGACTATCAAAAAACATCTTTTGTAGATTTAAATATTGCGGCAATTAATGCTTCTGATGCGGTTATTAAAGCAAGTGAAAAAATACACCCTGAATTACAAACGTATTTTGACAATACTGACAAGCCAAAATTTGATTGTCTAGATAAAGATTCTTATGTGGATGACCACGCTACTTTTTACGATGAAATTCTTGAACCTGTAGAAGTTTTACAAAACTAAAAAATGAACAACACTATTATTCGAACTTATTCTAAACGGAAAGCATTAATGCTTTCCGTTATCTTTTTTACCGTGTTATTTTCTTGTAAGAAAGATGGAGATCTATATCCAAAATTTAATGCTGAAAATATAGCCGTTAGTTTTACTGATACTTTTTCTATCTACACAAAGGTAATTAGAGATGATTCTTTGAATGCCTTTAACGTTAGCTCTAACCTTTTAGGTATTTATAATGACTCTATCTTTGGATTAAGTAGTGCTTCTTTTTATTCAGAAATTACCCTTTCTGGTGCTAACGTAAATTTTGGTGCTAATGCAATTATTGACTCTATTATTCTTTCATTAAAATATAAAAGTCCTTCCGATTTTTATGGAGAATTATTTACTCCTATGGACATTAATGTATATCAATTAACTCAAGAAATTTCAGGCACTGAATACAATTCAGCTCAAGATCTTAATTACGATCCAACTCCTATAGGAAATTATAATGACACGTTATATGTTACCTCTAATGTTGAAGTTATTAATAATCAAGACACAATAACATATGACCCACACATGAGAATTCGATTAGATGATGCTGTTGGGCAAAACTTACTAGATGCTGGAGATGATGGGCAAACTATTGTAAATAATGATGCTCTTAAAACAATTTTTAAAGGCCTTTATATTGCACCCTCAACAACAGTAACAACCTCAACTTTGCAAAAAGGGAAAGGTGCGATTGTCTATTTTGATGTGAATTCTTCTTTATCAACAGTAACGCTATACTATCATAATGACACTGATACTACTTCTTATAGTTTTATTATGAACTCCGAAAGTAAAAAATACAATCGATTTGACCATAACTATTTAGGGACTGACATTGAAAAACAACTTAATTTATTGAATTATGATACAACTATAACTTATGTTCAGGCAATGGGAGGAGTAAAAACAAAAATTGAAATTCCTCATCTTAAAGAACTCGCAGCGATAGAAAACGTAATTATTAATAAAACTGAAATTATTTTCCCATTAAAAGACAATTCAAACGCCACTTTACAAGCAATTCAAACATTAGCTTTAACAGGAATTAGTGCTTCTGGCGATCCTGTTTTCCTTATAGATAACTTTGAAGGAGATGATTATTTTGGAGGAACAATTGACCTTGTTAATAATACTTATAGCTTTAACATTGCCAGACATGTACAGCAATTAATAAGTAGCCAAGAAGAAGATTATGGCTTATACTTAATTGCAAAAGGTTCTGCTGTTTCGGCTAATCGTTCCGTATTAAACTCAGCAAAACACCCAACATCAAAAATTAAACTAAATATTACTTATTCTAAACCTTAAACTATGTGTGGAATTGTTGCATACATTGGAGATAAGCAAGCTTATCCTATTTTAATAAAAGGACTTCAACGTCTAGAATATAGGGGTTATGATAGTTCTGGTGTGGCATTGTTAACCAACAAGGAAATAAATCTTTATAAAAAACAAGGAAAAGTTATAGAGCTAGAGAATTTTGCCAACGGAAAAGATATAAGTGGGTGTTTAGGTATTGGCCACACTAGGTGGGCCACCCATGGAGCTCCTAACGATAAAAATGCACACCCGCATTATTCTGGGTCAAATAAGCTAGCCATTATTCATAACGGAATTATTGAAAATTATGCTTCTTTAAAAGCAGAAATGATTACTCGTGGTCATGTTTTTGAAAGCGATACAGATACTGAGGTTTTAATACACCTAATAGAAGATATTCAAGAAAAAACAAACGTAAAGCTGGAGGAGGCGGTAAGGATTGCATTAAACGAAGTAATTGGTGCTTATGCAATTGTCATCATATCGAAAGAAAATCCAGACTTATTAATTGCTGCTAAAAAAAGTAGTCCTCTAGTTATTGGTATAGGAGAAAAAGATGAATTCTTTATAGCCTCTGATGCAACCCCAATTGTAGAATATACTAGAAATGTAGTGTATCTTAATGACGAAGAAATCGCCATTATGCAAAAAGGGGAAGAATTACGTATTTTAAATATAAAAAATCAATCCAAAACACCATACATTCAAGAACTTGAAATGCATTTAGAAGCCATCGAAAAAGGCGGTTATGCTCATTTCATGCTAAAAGAAATTTATGAACAACCTCAATCTATTCGGAATAGTATGAGAGGTAGAATAGATTTAAATAAAGGAATTGTTGCCCTTGGAGGTATTAGAGAATACGAACAAAAAATTATAAACGCTCAACGAATCATTATTGTTGCTTGTGGTACTTCTTGGCATGCAGGTTTAGTTGGCGAATATTTATTTGAAGATTTAGCAAGGATACCTGTCGAAGTTGAATATGCGTCTGAATTTAGATACAGAAATCCTATTATCAATGAAAATGATGTAGTTATTGCTATTTCACAATCAGGAGAAACTGCCGATACTTTAGCTGCTATTAAATTAGCGAAAGAAAAAGGTGCTACTATAATAGGTATTTGTAATGTTGTTGGCTCTACCATTTCTAGAGAAACTCATGCGGGATCTTATACTCATGCAGGTCCTGAAATTGGAGTTGCATCTACAAAAGCATTTACAGCTCAAGTAACAGTTTTATCATTAATGGCATTATCAATTGCTCACAAAAAAGGTACTTTATCAGAATCTCGATTTAGAGAACTTTTAGTTGAATTAGACAACATACCAAACAAAGTTGCTCAAATGTTAGAATCTGATAAAATCATAAAATATATTTCTGACATTTATAAAGATGCTCGTAACTTCTTGTACTTAGGTAGAGGGTATAACTTCCCTGTTGCTCTTGAAGGAGCCCTTAAATTAAAGGAAATCTCATACATCCATGCTGAAGGTTATCCTGCGGCAGAAATGAAGCACGGACCAATTGCATTAATTGATGAAGAAATGCCTGTTGTTGTTATTGCAACAAAACATGGTAATTATGAAAAGGTTGTAAGTAATATTGAAGAAGTAAAAGCTCGTAGTGGTAAAATTATTGCCATTGTTACGGAAGGAGATACTGAAGTTAAGGCAATTGCAGATCATGTAATTGAAATTCCAGAAACAGAAGATGCGTTGAGTCCATTATTAACTTCTATTCCTTTACAGTTATTATCTTATCATATTGCGGTAATGAGAGGTTGTAATGTTGATCAGCCAAGAAATTTAGCAAAATCGGTAACCGTAGAATAATTACTTACTCCACATCATAATTTTAGGGTTTTCTTCAAAAGAAGAAATATCCTTTTTAAAAATTAGGTGAGCTAAATCAATTAAAGGTAATATCCCAAACCCACCTAAGGTAAGTGCATACACTATTGGTGCTCCTGGTCTTGTTCGTAAATACACACGATGACCTCCCAAAGGACCTGTTAGAATCGTGAAAATAATTGCTTTTACTCTTACGTATTTACGTTCTGTTTTTTTATTAAAACGTGTTGAATCATCGGCAACAATAATTTCATTACTCTCCATAAAAACAGAATCTTGAAAATTTAATGATAGCTCTTCTGCTTTTGTAAAAAAAGTACTCATCATAAACAAAAACCCAAAAACTATCTTTAATTTCATTTAACTGATAATAAAGGAATTATTTTAGAAACAACCTCACTCACCGTTTCTTCAACAGTTTTATTTTCTGTTTTTAAATCTAAAAATGGATTTGTTGGTGCTTCAAAAGGAGCGTCTAGCCCCGTGAAATTTTTAATTTCGCCAGCTCTTGCTTTTTTATACAAGCCTTTTACATCTCGTTGCTCACAAACCTCAAAAGGCGTATTTACAAAAACCTCTAAAAAATTTTCTTCGCCAATAATTTGTTTTGCATTCTCTCTAATTTTAATTGTAGGACTCACAAAGCAGTTTATTGTAACCACTCCTGCATTTAAAAACAATTTGGACACCTCAGCTATTCTTCTAATGTTTTCTACTCTATCTTCTTCGCTAAAGCCCAAATTATTATTAATTCCTGTTCTTACATTATCTCCATCTAAAATTTGAGTTAAAATGCCTTTTTTATTTAGCACTCTTTCTAACCCTATCGCAATTGTTGTTTTACCCGAACCCGACAATCCGGTAAACCAAATTACAATCGATTTTTGTTGAAGTAATGCTTCTTTATCTTTTCTTTGTAATATCCTATCGAAAACAGGATGTATATTATTTGTATTATTTGTATTATTTTGCATAACAACAACAAATTTAGTAATTAAAACAACGGCGTTAAATGATTCCTTTTGCAAACATAAAAGATATTCCTAGTTTAAGCTCAAACTTTACGTTTGATAAGGCTATTAACGAAACTATTGAGCAAATTTTAGCAACAGCTAACCCCATTACCAACCAAAAAGAACTGCAAAGTCTTATTTTTAACCTCATCGATTTAACTTCATTAGAAGGTGCTGATACAACCGCTAAAATTGAAGGAATGTGCAACAAAGTATTAGCATTAGAGAAATACAATACCATTCCAAATGTGGCGGCAATTTGCGTTTATCCAACTTTTGCAAAATTGGTAAGTACAAAACTAAAAGACACCAAAATAAATACAGCTTGCGTTGCCGGATCTTTTCCTTCAGGGCAATCGAGCTTAGCTATTAAATTACAAGAAATTGAATGGGCAATTAATGAAGGAGCTACCGAAATTGACACGGTTATTTCTAGAGGAAAACTCTTAGAAGGAAATTATCAAGAAGTTTTTGAAGAAATTGTAGCCATTAAAAAATGTTGTGGTAAAATTCATTTAAAAGTAATTATTGAAAGTGGCGAATTACAAAACGCTAAAAATATTCGAATTGCGAGTGACTTAGCAATGTATGCAGGAGCTGACTTTATAAAAACCTCCACAGGCAAAATTAGCGAAGGAGCAACCTATCAATCGGTTTACATTATGTTAAATGCTATAAAAGATTTTTATACAATAACTGGTAAAAAAATAGGAATGAAACCAGCAGGAGGAATTGCTGATGTTGAAACTGCTCATAACTACTTAAAAATAATCAATCATACCGTAGGAAAAGATTGGTTTAACAACCATTTATTCCGTTTTGGAGCTAGCCGATTAGCCAACAACGTTTTAAACGAGTTATCCGTTATAGTTAATGAACCTCAATTAAAAAATCATTTTTAATTAATGTCAGAAGACTTTTTAATAAAAAGGCACTTAGCCAAAACCATGACATGGCGTATTGTGGGTACCATAGATACCATGATTATTGGTTGGTTAGTTTCTGGTGACCCTTTGGTTGGGCTTTCTATTGGAGGTACAGAAGTTATTACTAAAATGATTTTGTATTTTTTACACGAACGTGCTTGGTTTAAATATGGATATTCTAAAAAAGCACATGGAGCTAAAATGTCACGAAAAAGACACTTACTAAAAACTTTTTCGTGGAGATTTATCGGTACTATCGATACCATGCTTTTAGCTTGGTTAATTTCAGGGAATCCTATGATTGGGTTAAAAGTTGGAGGAATAGAGGTAATTACTAAAATGGTGCTTTATTATTTACACGAACGGGTTTGGTATAAATATGATTTTGGAATCGAAAAAGAAAAAAATAATGACTAGAGATGAACTATTATTAAATGCAATAAACGCTGCATTAGCAGGTGGAAAAGAAATATTAGAAGTTTATAATTCTGTCCCGACAACTGTCGGGATTGCAGTTGAGTACAAAGACGATAAATCACCATTAACTGAAGCCGATAAAAGAGCTCATTTAAAAATAGTAGAATTATTAAAATGTACCTCTATTCCTGTTTTAAGTGAAGAGGGTAAAAATATTCCTTATGAAGATCGTAAAAATTGGAGTCAATTTTGGATGGTTGACCCTTTAGATGGAACTAAAGAGTTTGTAAAACGTAATGGTGAATTTACCGTAAATATTGCTTTAATCGAAAATCAAAAATCAACCATGGGAGTTATTTTTGTGCCTGTAACCGGCGAGCTTTATTTTGCTGATGAAGTTGCTTATAAAGTGGGAAGTCAGATGAAGGAAGTTGGAAGTTTAGATAACTTAATTGAAAAAGCCAACAAATTACCATTACCTCAAACCAGAACAAATTATGTGGTAGTTGGAAGTCGTTCGCACATGAGTGAAGAGACTGAAACATTTATTGCAGAGCAAAAAGCAAAACATCGTGAAGTTGATATCTTATCAAAAGGTAGTTCTTTAAAACTATGTATGGTTGCTGAAGGTGCTGCTGATAGTTATCCACGTTTTGCTCCAACTATGGAGTGGGACACTGCCGCAGGACAAGCAATTGCAATAAGCTCTGGAGCAGATGTAATTAACTGGGAAACTCAACAAACCATGCTTTATAATAAAGAAAACTTGTTGAATAGTTGGTTTTTAGTGAAGCGATAATATTTATTAAATTTGAGTTAAATATATAGTGCGAATAAAGAACACTAGTGTTCTTTATTCGGATGTTGGGCTTAATTCAATTATAAATTCAATGCTTAAATTTTTATTTTTTCTAAGCTTATTACCAGTTTTATTTTTTCTATTACCCTTTATACTTTTCGTCCTCCTTATTGACTTAAATCAAATCGCAAAACCAATTGGAATAATTCAAACCATAATTGTAATTCCCGCAATTATTCTATGGGGTTATTGTATCTATTTCTATTATAAATTTGACAGATATAGCTCTACTGGAATAAAACTTTTTTTCCTGAATGGACTATATGCTCCATATTATTTTTATAATGTTATATGGAAGCAAAAAAGAATATTAATAAATGAAATCAAACACGAACCTGTGCTTGGCAACAAAATTCATTTAGAAAACGATTTAGAAGATATAAACTAAGTCCAATAATTATAATCTTTTTACGAGACAAAAGACACCACATATTTTTTACTTGGTGTCTTTTTTGTATTTTTGGTGCATATAGAAATAATATGCGACAATATGCACCCTATTAAAAAATTAGAAAAACTACCTCCAAAACGAGAAGAAATAGAAACTCTTCTTATTTTACGCCAATTAAGTAAATCATCAACTGCATTAGGAGAATTAAAAGGAATTGCAAAAACAATCCCTAATCAAGCAATGCTTGTAAATGCAGTAGTACTTCAGGAAGCCAAAGACAGTTCAGAAATTGAAAATATAATTACAACACAAGATGAACTATACAAAGCTCTCTCGACCTCTAAAAACCAGCCATTACAAATTAAGGAAGTAATTAACTACAGAAAAGCAATCTTTCTAGGAGCAGACATAATTAACAATCAAGGGTTTTTAAAACAAAAAGACATTATTGAATTACAAAAGACCATTATTGAAAATAATGCTGGAATTCGAAATATGGCAGGAACTGTTTTAAAAAATGATAAAACAGGGGAAGTCGTTTATACACCTCCACAAGAAAAAGACGAAATATTAGATTTACTTTCAAACTTTCTTGACCATTTTAATATTACAGATACAGACATACCCCCTCTAATCAATCTAGCCATTTTACATTATCAATTTGAAAGCATTCATCCATTTTATGATGGAAACGGAAGAACTGGAAGAATATTAAATATTCTTTACTTAATCATAAACGGACTATTAGATATTCCTATCCTTTACCTAAGTTCATACATTAATGATAATAAATCTGAATATTACAAACTATTAAACAAAGTCAATAAAAATAATGAATGGGAAAACTGGGTTATATATATGCTTAAAGCAGTAGAGGTAACTTCTAATAAAACAGTTGAAAAAATTAATTCAATTAAGAATTTACTTGAAAAAACCATTCTTGTCGCTCAAGAAAAAGCAACTAAAGTTTATCGCAAAGAATTAATTGAGTTACTATTTGAACATCCTTATTCCAAAATAGAATATGTAGTCGAACGACTTGGCGTTGAACGAAAAGCAGCATCGAGATACTTAAAGCAATTAGAAGAGATTGGAATATTAGAATCTCAAAAAATAGGACGAGAAACTATATACATAAACACAGAATTGATAGAAATATTAAAAAGAAACTAAGCCCAACAATGGCTAAAAAAATATAGGGGTTTCGGTGTTAAATTAAAAGATTTAGCTTCAATTGAAAACCGCCAAACCAAAATTTTGATAATGAATTAAGAACTAAAGAAAAATCAGTAAGGTTAGAAACTAATTTAGTGTAAACTCTAATATATAACTTGTGTAAACTATCTATATTAACGAACATCTGTATAATATGAAAAAAATATTTTTTACCCTAATTATTATTGTTTCTGCATTTAACGGATTTGGACAAACAGACCCTCTTGAAAAAATTTTTGATGACCCAGAATTCATGCCAATACTCAATCTTCTATTTACTGGTAAACTAGACTCATGTGAAACTCTGCTTAATAAGTTTAATGATACTCACCCCAAATATGAAAGTGTTGTATATCTTAAATCGCAATGCCATTGGGAGCAGAGAAATTATAAAGAATTAAAAAAAGATTTAGAATATATCTTGCCAAACATAGATTCTAATAATTCCGAATATTCTAATCTCATGAACTTATACGGACTATCTCAAAGAAATACAAATGAGAAAGATGAAGCTATCAATACATTTAAAAAAGCTTATAAAATAACTCATGACCAAATTCATTTAATCAACTTAATTGCAATCTACAATGATTTAAAAAAATATAAAGAATCAATACTCTTTGAATCTGAACTGAGTCAAGACACTATAGGAAATCTTCACTTTTTGATAGGTGAAGCTTTTTTTATTTATCAAAGTTTAATAAAGCTGAACAATACTTAATTAAGTATCAAGGCAAATATAGTAACACACAAAAATTTCAAAGTTATTTATACATTGGAAAAATCAAAAAGACAAATAAAGACTTAGTTGCAGCTTGTGAAAATTTTCAACATTCAAACACATATTTTTCTAGAGTATCAGCAGAAACGATAAATTCGTACGATAAATATGCAACACTTGGCAAAGACTTGAAATCTGAATTAAAAAAATGTAAATAAAAACACATAACATCATCTATATTTTATAGGGCAGTTGGTAGTAAATTGAAACTAAAAAGCAATTAATAAACTCCGCCAAAACTTTTGACGTTTTATCGGTAGAAAAGTTAAAATCCTAACCTTTAACTTTTGTAAACCATGTCCCTTAACGAACACAAGCTCAAAAATCCAAGTACGCCTTCAATCTCACTTTAAATTTATTGGTGTTTTACCAGTATAAAAAGAACTATCGTTAATTCTTTATCTTCAATATCAAATTAGGGTCTGGACAATTTGCTAAATCTTCTACTTGTTTAGCGTTCGAAGTTACTCCAGGAAAATCACCTTCCATCCCCTTTAAATCTTTAATAATTTGAAAATGCAAATGTGGTGGGTAATCACCATTTAAAGGGAAATTGCCAACTGCAGCAAACATTTCTCCTTTATCTATCGTTTCGCCAATTATAACATCTTCTATAGAGTCTTTTGTTAAGTGACCGTAAAGCGTATAGAATTTTTGTCCTTTTAAATTGTGTTCTAAAATAATTGTTGGTCCATAATTACCAACTCCTAAGTTATTGTTAAAACTATGTACTTTCCCTTTTAAGGGAGCTAAAACAGCCGTATAAGCTTTAGTCCATAAATCTACCCCTAGATGAATATCTCGTTCTTCTAACTCGCTAGAATTAAAGTTTTCGCTTCGCTTATAAATATCGCGTGCTTCATTATAGCCTCCTATTGCAATTTTAGCATTATTATCTTTCAGGAATAAACTAATGTATTCCGAAAATTCCGAAGCATTTGCCACATCAACCTTTTCTAATTCACTGTTGGATTTAGAAATATCTATCCAAACATAATCGTTAGATTCAGATTCAATTACAGGGCTAAATTTTGATTTGTTAAGTACCGTCTCAAGCATTAATCATTAAGTTTTAGAACAGCTAAAAAGGCCTTTGGTGGTACTTCAACACTTCCTATTTGTTTCATTTTTTTCTTTCCTTCTTTTTGCTTTTCTAATAACTTACGTTTACGAGAAATATCTCCACCATAACATTTTGCTGTTACATCTTTACGTAAAGCTGATAATGATTCTCTTGAAATAATTTTAGCTCCAATTGCAGCTTGAATTGCAATATTAAACTGTTGACGAGGAATTAATTCCCGCAATTTTTTACAGATTTTTTTACCTAATTCATAAGCATTGTCCTTATGAACTAATGCAGATAAAGCATCAACAGGATCACCATTCAACATAATGTCCATTTTTACCAATTTAGATTCTCTAAATCCAATTGGATGATAATCAAAAGAAGCATACCCTCTTGATATCGATTTTAATCTATCATAAAAATCAAAAACAATCTCTGCTAATGGGACATTAAAACTTAATTCAACTCTATCTGTGGTTAAGTAAACTTGGTTAGTTAATTCCCCTCTTTTTTCAATACACAGCGACATGATTTGACCAACATAATCTGATTTGGTAATAATTGTTGCCTTAATGTATGGTTCTTCTACTCTGTCTAATCTACTTGGGTCTGGAAAATCTGTAGGGTTATTTACAACAAAAGGTTTTTGTTTATCACTCGTTAAATAAGCTTGATACGACACGTTAGGAACTGTTGTAATTACAGTCATATCAAATTCACGTTCCAAACGCTCTTGAATAATTTCCATGTGCAACATTCCTAAGAATCCACAACGGAATCCAAAACCAAGTGCTGCTGAAGATTCAGGTTCAAAAGTTAAAGAAGCATCATTCAATTGCAATTTTTCCATTGCATCTCTCAATTCTTCATACTCATCTGTTTCAATTGGATAAATTCCTGCAAAAACCATTGGTTTTACATCTTCAAACCCTTGAATAGCTAGAGCAGGATTTGCAACTGTTGTAATTGTATCGCCTACTTTTACCTCTTTAGCTACTTTTATTCCTGATATAATATACCCAACATCCCCAGTTTTAATAACTTGTTTAGGGGTTTGTTTCAATTTTAAAGTACCTATTTCATCCGCATGGTATTCTTTTCCTGTAGCAATAAACTTTACTTTTTCTCCTTTTCTAATTTGCCCATTTTTTACTTTAAAATAAGCGTTAATTCCTCTATAAGAATCAAAAACTGAATCAAAAATTAATGCTTGAAATGGTGCGTCTGGATCTCCTTCTGGTGGTGGAACTTTAGCAATAACTGCTCTCAAAATTTCTTCAACGCCTAATCCTGTTTTCCCACTAGCAGAAATAATATCTTCTCTATCACAACCTATTAAATCCACTATTTGGTCTTTAACCTCTTCTGGCATGGCACTATCAAGATCCATTTTATTTAAAACTGGTATAATTTCTAAATCATTTTCGATAGCTAAATATAAATTAGAAATAGTTTGAGCTTGAATTCCTTGAGTGGCATCTACAATTAATAAAGCTCCCTCACAAGAAGCAATAGAACGAGATACTTCATAAGAAAAATCAACATGACCAGGAGTATCAATTAAGTTTAAAATATACTCTTGTCCATCAATGGTATATTCCATTTGGATGGCGTGACTCTTAATCGTAATGCCTCTTTCTCGCTCCAAGTCCATGTCATCGAGCGTTTGCTCTTGCATTTCTCTTTCTGTAATTGCTCCTGTTGTTTGCAATAATCTATCTGCCAAAGTACTTTTACCGTGGTCTATATGTGCTATAATACAAAAGTTACGTATGTGTTCCATCTTCAGATTTTAGAATCTACAAAATTACGTTATTTCACGGACTAGTTAACACTATTTAATTGCTTTATTCATGAGAAGAAATGATTTTACGTAAAATTTTATTTTGTTTGTGAATACTCATTAGTACATTTGCCGAATTAAATTTTATTGAGTTTGTAATTAATCACATAGATGAAAGTAATTGAACATTTAAATCAAGCTAAAAAACCGCTTATTTCTTTTGAAATACTTCCCCCTTTAAAAGGTAAAAGTATTCAATCCATTTACGACAGCATTGACCCTTTAATAGAGTTTAACCCTTCCTTTATAAATGTTACCTATCATCGTGAAGAATTTGTTTACAAAAAACGTGAAAAAGGTTATTTGGAAAAAATATCCATAAAAAAACGCCCTGGAACAGTTGGTATTTGTGCGGCAATTATGAATAAATATCAAGTTGATGCCATTCCTCATATTATTTGTGGAGGATTTACCAAAGAAGAAACTGAAAATGCCTTAATTGATCTTAATTTTTTAGGTATTGATAACGTTCTTGCACTTCGTGGCGACCCTATTAAAACCGAAACAAACTTTGTCCCTGAAGAGGGCGGTCACGCATACGCTGTTGACTTGGTTAAACAAATTGTTGGTTTAAACAAAGGCGAATATTTTGATGAGGATTTATTAAATGCAACCCCTACTGATTTTTGTATTGGGGTAGCTGGTTATCCTGAAAAACATTTTGAATCACCAAGTTTTAAAAATGATTTAAAACACTTAAAACAAAAGGTTGATGCTGGTGCTGAATACATTACTACTCAATTATTTTACGACAACACAAAGTTTAAAAATTTTGTAATTTCTTGTCGTGAAGCAGGAATTAACGTGCCAATTATACCTGGATTAAAACCCATTTCCAATAAAAAACAATTACTCTCATTGTCTAAGTTTTTCCATATAGACATCCCTGACGATTTAGTTGAAGCGGTTGAATCTTGCAAAAATGATGATGCGGTAAGACAAGTAGGTATTGAGTGGGCAATTCAACAATCAAAAGAATTAATTGAATTTGGAGTTCCTTGCATTCATTATTACACCATGGGTAAATCTGTTTCTACTCGAGAAATTGTGAAAGCTGTTTATTAACTCATCTTAATAATTTGTTCGTATTACGAATTTTAAGCACAGAAACCTATTATTCCTTTAAAGGAAATCAAAATAGAATAGATATTAATATAACCGCATATTCTTTAAATGCAATTTCTCAACAAAATGAGTTATTATTGTAATAGATAATGTTAAGCGGCTATCTATATCAAATCTCATCCATGCTCTCGTTTGGGTTTAGTAATCTTTTGTGGAAATATCCTCAAAAAGATATGCCTGTTTACAAAATTATAACACTTAGAAGTATGCTAACAACACTAATGTTTGGTGTTGTAGCTTACTTTTTAGCAGAAGGACATTCAACCTTATATGGTTGGATTCTTGCAGTTGGAATTAGTGCAATTAGTTTTTGGGGCTTACTTTTTTACAATTTATCACTTAAACATTCCACCGTTAG
>TARA_R110001592_G_scaffold36261_1_pt1 | contig 14796 bp, 28 predicted proteins | sample TARA_R110001592 | Tara Oceans TARA_R110001592 (sample SAMEA4398387) | marine metagenome | biome: Polar Biome; feature: [SRF] surface water layer (ENVO:00010504); material: water (ENVO:00002006), including particulate matter (ENVO:01000060) such as... | depth 5 m
TCCTCAGATAAATTGTTCTTATTTTTCTTCTTGACAAGGGAGATCAAATCTCTTACATTCTCTCTGAGCAAACCTTCTGGACTTTTCATTTTATGACACCTTTCTTACTAAATAGTTTTAAAACTTCTTTGTACAACTCTGGTTCGTTGTACTCCTTTTTATTGTTTCTTTTTTTGGTCCCCATTGGGGCGCCATATCCAGCGACGGCACCGACACCAGACATTTCTTCCAAAGGCCCATCAAGTTCTAAGATAGAGCGAACCTGTGCTGTCTTGCCGGGTCCAAAAAACTCATCTGCGTCTTCTCCCCTTAAAAGCTTTTCGCGGGCGTCAGTAGCGCTGAATGGACTGCCATCGGACATATTAAGTGGCATAACCGAGGTCTCTTCTGGGGGAATCAAGGTTACTCCTGGCTTCACATATTTAGAAGCACCAGACCAACGACGAGAATCATTTCCTTTAGAACTAGAACCAAGGATAATGTTAGAGCCTTCTCGCAGGGGGCCATCTTCACCAATATGGTCATATGTAGCACCAATAGGCGAAGGTTTAGGTGAAATCTCAACAATTACATTAGAGAGTCCCTGGTCTTCAAGCAACATCTCCCAAATAGCTTTAGCGTTTTCTGCTGTAATTGTTTTGTCGCCAACCTTACGATTTGCTTTGAGAGGAGAAGAAACAAGAACGACCACCTGTCTGGCTTTGCCGCTGTATTCCTTAACCATACTCAGATGTCCTAAGTGTGGGGGCTTGAACGCTCCCGGCACAATAGCGATATCTGCGATGTGGCCATCCTCAAGCTCAATCATCAACTCTTCTAACTGGTCATGTAGTTCCGACATTTATAGTCCCTCCGTTGGGATAGCATAGCACATAAATGCCCGCCTGTGAAGCCTAAAGGTCGAAATCTTCCTCTAAAATCAAGACCTTATTGCTGAGAACTCTATTTTTGTGTTCAAGTTCTTTCGCTTTAAGTTTTGCTTCAAAAAGAATTTTTGTGATAGAGTCAAGTCTGTCTTGCTCTATAATGTTTCTTGCCTTGATGCTCTTGACTTCGGAACGAACTTCTTCAATAAGAGTTTCTAGATCTTCTTCTATTTCAACCCCACCGATCCAATCGTCCCACGCAGACATTTCAGCGACCTCTCTTAGCAGCTTCTTTGACTAGCTTACGAATTAGGTTGCGAATCTTGGCTTCGTCCATCTTGCCTTTCTTGTCGGCAGCAGCGTCTTTCATTGACTCTTCTTTGTCGCCGTCTTTATCAAGATCGAGGAAATCTGGCTTTCCGCCTTCTTCAAGCTCTTCTTGATCTTCTCCTTCGCTCATCCCGCGCCTGCGGCTGTCGGGCTCCATGCCCTCACGATCGCGACCTCTTCCTCGGCGCTCATCAAGCTCTTCTTCATCTCTCTTGGCGGCGTGACTTCCGTGCATCTCTTCTAAAGAGGCATTGGTGACCTGGATGTCTTCAAATGCGACATTCTCCATTATGGTGCCGTCGGCAAACTTCATATCATAGTGAGTAACGCGACCAAGCTCATTGTTGTAGTTGTGCTGGACTGCTTCTGCTAATTCGACTGAACCATTGCGATCTACTCCACCGTGGTGGACACAATAGTGGTTTGGTGCGAAAGCACCCTCATCAAGGTCCTCGGCTGCTTCTTCAACCATTTCTTCTTCGACGGCTTCTTCAACAACCTCTTCTTCGGCTGCCTCTTCATCCTGAGACTCAGTAAGGAGATTAAAACTAAACCCCCATTTCTCAGTTAACAGAGTGCTTAACTCGTTGTCTTTCCAATTTTTTAATGACATTTTGTTTTTTGCTCCTTTTTGCAAAGATTCATTGTAAATAGTGCCTTTTATAGAGTCTTCCCAATCTCGGAAACATAAATTTCCTTCTTCGTAGGCTTGACGTTCCATTTCACGCAAGTGTTCATCGTTCTGGGCATAGCCTTCACCCATTTCTCCAACGTGGTCAAACTGCCCATTACAATTTTGTGTGTGGTGGACAAGCTCATGCGATAACGAACGCATAATGTCCTTTGGGTGTCTACCATCAATGTAGAGAGTAACCGACATTTGTTCTGGATCATAGTAGGCAGTCTTGCCAAGAGGGTTCTGTGCGTTCTTTGGATCATTACGCAAGAAAAGCCTTGGCGGCTTATCAAAACCCATTCGCTCTTGGGCAAAAGGCATAAACTGCTTGACTAGTGGCTGTAAGGTGTCTTTCATTCAAGGAACACTTTGCTATGCTCTGGAGAATACCAGATGTATTCTAAATAGTTCCCAAATGGGTCTTTGACAAAAACCCCTATTGTTCCATCCCGATGCTCAAAAACCTCTCCATCTACAGGTAATTCGTGCTTGTGTTCCACAAGAATGGCAATGTGGGCATATGGATAGAATTTCTCGTCTATAAGAGCAATGTTGGTGTTGGCTACTTTCAGTCTTATATATTTAGAGTCTTGAAAGGTGATTTCTGCCTTTAATTGCTCCAAATACCAGTGTTTGGCCTCCTGTAAATCGCTTACTTTGATTGCTATATGATCAACAAAAACCACTTAAACCCTCTTTTCTTCTGCTGAAGACACCAGTTTTAGGGAAAAAGTGAACAATTCTAAGGGTATTCTGGGCTCTTTCATAGGTAAAACCACTGAAATGCACACCATTCTGTTAGATAAAATGGTGCTTTTGACCTCTATGACCACCCCAAGGTGCTGCTCCCAGTCAAGATCATCAGAATTCCACTTAGACCAAGCAACAATATCGCCTATTTTGATGTTTTCAGCCGCTAATTCCCCAAAATTGTTTGTTTTTTCCATTATTCAGGGGTAAATAGCGTCAAAAAAGTTGTTTTTTAGAATAAATTCTTTGAATCTGAACAAAAACTACCCAAAATGGCTGCCATGAGGGACACCATGGTAATCTCAAAGCCATAAAAGGCGTAAAATAGCCAAGAAAGCATTAAAATAAGCAAAAATTTCCAATATTTCCCGAATGTGAACAACATTTTAGTTAAATCCTATCTCTTCTATATCATCTGGGTGGATTGCAAGCAAATTATAGCCGTCATAAACAAGAATTCTGTCCTTTTCGTCCATTTCATAGCTTACAACATAGATTCGGATGCCTCGATTAACCTTTACGAGCGCTTTTTTGCTTGGAGCCCATAGAAAAAGGACTCCAGAGCCCTTGATAACAGATGGATTGACCAATTTCTTTGTTTGATCAATGTTTTTTCCGCTTATTTGGCGGATTATTTGCTCTACTCTGTCTACATCAAGCTCATCCCATGACATTTTAGCCTGCTTTGCTTAAGATTGCGATGTCTATACCATTATTTCGATTATAAGACATCTTCGTTAGTAAATAGCGCGAGTTAAGCTCTTCAAAAGCCGGTCCTTCAAATTCCATAAAGAAATCTTTGTTGTATGATAACCATTGTATTATAAAAGAATGTTCTTTTGAAGCAACAACTATGCCTTTTTTAAGATAAAAGCCTTCTTTTGGGTGCTTTTGGGCGACAAAGTCGCCTAATGTTGGTATTAATCTTTTCATAACATTAAAATAACATTATTTTAACATCTGTCAAGGCATGAAATTCATTACAAAAAGGATTAGGGCCATTGCAAACTGAACAACAGTGAAGATGGTAACCGCTTTTGTCTTATATTTGTTTAATTCCTCTACCTCTTTGACCAATTTTTCTAGTTGTGGAGGGGAAACAACCTCGTCAATTCTCTGTTTCCACTCTTTTAGTTCCACAACTCGGTCTTCTTTGGCTTTTAGCTCTGTGATCTCTTGTCTCACAAACTGTAGATCGCCTCGGAGTGCCTCCATTGCTTGTGAGAGAGCTTGTAACTGGGCCAATACTAGTTGATTATAATTTTGTTCAGGCATTGTCAGCCCTCCTGTGCCCAATAAATAGGCTCAAGAGACTTATAACGACGCACGGAGCCTGTGATTCGCGGTCTTACAGAGGTATCTGCCCTTCAAACCAAGTCTTTCTTTGTTTAGGATCCAAAATTCCTCTAGTTCTTGAGGGATATAGCCACACCGACGCCATTCTCCGCTGCTTGGATCAACTTCTTTGTTGCCATTTGTGTAGTCTAGGATGCACAAATAAGAGTCAAAGGCCCCGTTTTGGTCATCATTAGAACAACTGGACGTTAGAAAGCTGTAGATGGTGCTGAAGCATTCTAATTTTTGAGTGGTAACAGGTGTCTCATAGAGTTTTTGGAGCAGTTCAGAGGCTTCTGAAGGGCTATGGGCGACCTTTTTACCTGTGGCCTTGTGAAATACACCGCCCACATGTCTAAACGCATAGCCTTTTGCCCCAAACATCGCCAAAATCAACTGGGTTCTGTGTAATCCCTTCAACATAGGCTGTGTTTTGGAGGGCATTGGGGAAAAATAAGAGAATTTTAGCCACTCTGGGTCTCCCAACATCCAATCAATCTGGACGGAGACCTCCATTTGCTGACCAAAATCGGTAATTTGGGGGAAAAGCGTGAACATTTGTCCTGGGCGCACCTTTTTAAGGTCACTTTTGATCAAATTAGAGCGCTCACCAATGTATTTTGATAGTTCATAGAGGAACGCACGCAGTGAAACCTCGTGTGGTGTAGCAGTTCTTGCCCGCTTTAGCATTTTTTCATAGGTTTCACGCCACAACGCGGGATTTAGGTTCCAACTTTGTAGATCTTCGATGGTTATCCGGCCTTGCGGGAACAATTTCTTTACATCTACAGCCAGATCAATGTCGCCAGACTTGCTTTTCTTGCCGACAGACCCCAAAGTGGTGAAGGTTTTAAAGAAATTGGAGTGCTGGGGGAACAAAACCGATAGTTCTTGGTAGTAAGCCGCCAGTGTCGGCTGGATAAACTCCATAGGGATTGACTCAACAGCCTCACCAGTGAAAACATTGCCGCCCATTGCTAACTCCTACCGGTAACATAACACGAAAACGCCTTCTAGGCCACTACTTTGCGTAATTATCGGCAAGACCTTCGGCAATTAGTCTTTCATTTATGTTTTCGCCGTCGATGTAGATGACACCGAGGCATCTTCCAAACTTTCCAACGCCGTGAGACTGAAGTTTGAAGCTATGCCCACAATCATCCATAAGTGCCTCTAGGAACGCCTTAGTTTTAAAGCCAGCCTTCTTTTCCTCCAAGTCTTTTGTGCGCGTCTCAGGAGCGTCTATGCCCAGCAAACGCACTCTACACTCTATCCAGACACGGAATCCCAGATCAACACGAGCATCGATGGTGTCTCCATCCACTACGCGAGAACAAATGGCATCATATTCATACATTTCTGAGACTTTCGTTGGTTTCAAGTCCCTTGAACCTCCCAAGGTCAACAATAACAATCTCATTTGTCTTGGGTCTCATCATAACATTTCCGTTGTGAACATCAAATGGTTTTAAACCTTCGCCTGAGAGTGCTTGCATTGCCTTTCTGATCCCAACTGACTCTGGGAAATGGTCACCTACCGCATCTTCAGAAGAATAGTATTGGTCAAAACCCTTTAAGCTTGAGCCTACTCTGAGGGCGTCAGGAACACCCCCAGAGACAATGGGTCGAGAATACGCTTTAACAAAAGCGTTTGCTAAATCATTCTTGATCATATCTTTGTAATCCATAACAAGATCCATATCTGCTTCACTCGTAGGATCTCTCAGTATTGATGTATACGTCACATTTACGAATAAATTCATAAGTTCCTTAGCCTCATCAGTCAACCCTTGGACCCCTAAAGGTGAGACACCCGCCGGACGCGGTGGGGCGTAACGTGTCTTACCAAACATCCTTGTTATTATTGATTTTTCTATTTTTTCTTGCGCCTCATAAGAGATGAATGGACTTGTGCTTGCGGGATCAGTTAAGCTAATAGCCATGTTGATCAGGTTTCCAACGAGTTTATAGCTTTTAAAAAGCCTCTTGTCTCTCTGGGTTCTTGCTTGCTTGTCTTTCTTATAATTGACATTTGTTGCAAAAAGACTTCTTGCAACATCGTCTGGCAGAAGTTCAAGTTGTTCCATAATAATAATGGCAGCTTCTACTTTTCTTCCCTCCATTGTCTCTTTGTTTGCAGGTATCTGGTCTATTTCCGAAGAATAAACCACGGGGAAATATTTTGCATATTGTCCAAGTGAATCTCTGTTATCTAAAATGAACTTGTAGTTAGCAGCTTCTCTTTTCATATCTCCCTGTGTTGTTCTGAGAACAACTTTTACAGCCACGTTCTTACCGGTCTTTTTATCTATTGCTCGGTAGACAATGCCATCAACGCCGCCCCCAAGCTTTGTATCTAAATCATAGCCTTTGCTAATTAAATAAGCCCCAATCCCTGTGGTAAAGGGGGATGGGTGGGAACGTGCCTGGGGCGGGGCGCGTAAAGGCTTATCACTTGCACCCCATTTTCTACCAATTCTTTTTGAGTTAGCTGGAGGAAAGTCAACAGTGGTTCCAACAAGACCTTCTTGTTCTATTAAAAATTGATTCCAAGATTTTTGATACATTATTTTCTACCTAGAATTAAAAAATACAACGAAAAGCACGCCACATTAAATAGTGACAATAGTTGTAATTGATAATCTCCCGACAAAGATGAAAAAAGAAAAAGCCCAATGTTTATCACCATACAAGTCGCTGACATTGTGGTAATAAAACTATTGGACTGTTTCATAAGCAAGCCCTCTAAAGTAATTAGAGGACTATTCGTCTATGTTTGAGATTATTTCTAAATCTTGTGGGCCGAATGAAAACAATTTTCTTTTTTTAAAAAGAAAAGCCTCGATAAATAAAATGCCTCCTGTCTCGTCAGGGGTCATAGTGACAACCCCCAACTCGTCTATGAGATCCTTATTCAGCAGTGAGTACCGCGCGAATGACCCCAGGCCCGTCACCCTAACAAGGTCACCTATTCTGTGGTTTGTGTGTCGGTGGTCTCTATCCATTTAACTGCCTCTCTTCTCGTCTCAAACTTGTTAGACAAGAGGCCGAGGAATCTATGGGTTGCTCCTTCGGCCACACACCAAGCCCATTTCCAATCTGTTTGCTCGTTCATCATAAGACAGGTGGAGACACCCTTATCAGCAATGTCTGGAAATGATTCTATAGCAATTTTTGTTAGATAGCGATTACGCTTTTTGGCAATTATGTCGTCTTCAGACATTGTGCCACCCTCTGGGCGTTCTTGCGGCTCTTCAGCAGAGATAACAAGCCAGTCTGCTTTCTGTAGTTTCTCTCCTAGTGTCGGCAAAATTTCAGAGAAGAAGTGCTCCTTATCTGATGCTTCAAATGTTTCAAATGGGCTCTTGGCCCTCTTACCGCTCTTGAAAATCTTATAGACGTTCCAATTACTCACTATCGACTCCTGCTTTATGAATTATTATTGTTCCAATTAGAATAGACATTTTTAGCCCCTCTTCTTCCATGAATGGAAGAGCATTAAACTGACTAAACTTTTTTGAATGGTGAAACCAAGAAATCTTCCAGATGTAGATGTCGTCGTGGGTAATGTCTATACGTCTCTCCCTCTCACAGAGAAAACCTTTAGACCCCGTGCGGACATCTATTATCAGATCACCTACTCCTAATGTAACATGTTCTACCTGCTCTCGCAACTCATCAAGCATCACTTTCCACTATGGACCAAACGCCCCCGTTAAGTAAGCCAACAATCGCTTGTTCAATAAACGGAACATTTCTGTTTTCATTGTCAGTGGTTGGCCCAGACCAAAACATATCCCAGACCCAAATAGGCTCGTCGAAATCCCAGTTTTTCATTAAATCAAATCTAGAAACAAGCAACCCAAGGTCACCAGAATCTAAATCTTTAATCAAGAGGCCAGCATGTAAATCGCTGCGCTTATAAGGGGGCACTCTCATGCTTATAACTAGCTTCTACATTGCTGATAAGAAACCAGTTTTCATCAAGCTTCTCACACGCATCAGCAAATTGGCTTGTTTTTTCTATGTCAAACTCATAAGACGGCTTTAAATTACATACATTACCGGGCAAATAAACAATCTTGCCAGAGGAAATAGTTGTCTCTGTTAGAGTTGTCTCAACTTCGTTAGTGTTCGGAACAAAATTTAATTGCAGTGTGCTGTTAAAAAGCAAACCAATAATTATTTTATTTATCATCTCTACTCCTGTTCGGCAGGCTTAATAAGCTCAAGGTTTATTTCTGCTACTCTTCGGATTTTAATCCAGTAGACTTTTGCAATTCTTTCACTACAAATTTCAGTTATCAGCCCTATGTCTCCTTCCGAGATCCCAAAAGAAAATAACCAAATTGGATACTTGTATTTGAGCCTAACTAGGTCGCCGACATTCATAAAACCAAATACTGACCAATGTTTTTTCTGGTAAACCATCTAAGATTCATTGTCTCAAAACAATGAACTTTCATAAAGTTGGTCTTTTTGTCAACCTCCACAACTAATCCTGTAATTTTGCTAGCATAGTTTTTATAATAAATCCAGTCTCCTTGTTTCGCTTGCGAGAACTTTTCTGACCACAGATCGGGGATGGGGATTGTCATAGCCATAAAATAACCTTAAATCTTGATGCGGTCAATGATGTATGGGTGCTCTAGTGAAAGATCCTTGTAAAGCTTCTTCATAATCTTCTTTACGATCTCGCCCACTTGGTCCTTAGCATCCTTCTTCTTAAGGAGCTTGTCAAGTTCGTCTTGGACCATCTTTTTCACATCGGTCTTGTCTTGACGGGTGAGTTCTTCTTTGATAATCTGTTTTAGTTTTGCTTTAGTAATCTTCATAGTAATCGTCCTCTTCATAATTAAGTAGTGGGTTTGTTTAGTTGCGCCAACTTTCAATTAGGAGCTTCATTCATCGTCTTCAAAGTAATCAGATGGGCCATAATCAAGCAGGGTGATGAACTTTGATGGAATTACCTCTTCTACATAGAAAGCACAAAGATCTCCGTCTTCTACGGCCTGTGTGTCAAGCTTCAGAGCATTTATAAAATAATCTGGCAGTTCTATCTGAACAATGCCAGCAGGCTCACCTGTTGCCTCTTCTATCTGAACTTGCCACTTTACTGCATTACTATATCCCATCGAGATAAAAGACTTGCCAGCAGACCATTCGCCCAATCCGAACTTTGAATCGCTCCCTGGTGGGCTGGGTCGGAGTCCGTTTCTTAGTACGGACTTGATCAAAGACGAGGGAAGAGAGTGATAATATCCTTCCTCACCTTCGCATTCAGAAGGGAGTTCTACAGCTTCAGCCAAAAACCTATTCCAGTTTTCAAGTAGGAGTTTCATCTTTATCTCCAATATTTGAGCGCTCCTGCCAATCAGCAGAAACTGAATCTTCTTCTATCGGGCCACCCTTAGCGAAGGTTCGGCAGCTTCTAGCAGAGTGGCACTTGAAGTGGTGCATCCAGCAATAGCCGAGAAGCCCGTCGTCATCGGATGTCTCTCCGGGCATACATTCCAGCATCCGAGGAGAGATGTCAAAAGCAGTGCAAACTCCACAGTTAGAAGCTTTGGCTGCTTCTTCGGTTGAGTCCCAATAATCTGCTATTTGCTCCCAGTAGTCACCGGGCTTATCTACATTTAGAGGGCCATATTGGATGTACTCAGTATGAATTGCGGAATCACGGTTCTTTGTGTTAAGCTTCAAGTCCTGCGTTGCCGGAGGGCAGACCAAATCAAATGCTTTTTTAAATGTGACTCGCACATCCTCATTCATAAATTGACGCCAATTTTCAAGTAAGAGTTTCATAATTATTCCTTTGGTCTAAAGAGCACAGAGGCATCCAAGATCCTTAATTTTCCTTGCTCATTTATCCCTATGTTGCCATAACCCAGATCTTCGCTGTCTATCTTAAATTTAGAGATAGCTGAAGCAAGCTGGATGAAGGCTTTTTCGTTCTTTATTCCAAAATCAAAAATCTTTTGGTCTTTTGTTGCGTAAGGACCCTTCGCGGCATCTACAACATCGCTCCATAAGAGAAAAAGTTCATAATCTTTTATAGTTGCTCCCTTGAAGACAACATAGATGTTTGGAAAAGTCTTCTGTAACATAACACGCATTTGCAGTTCGTTTTTTCGGGTCAACACCTCGACAGCTTCTTGGACAATCCACTCCCAATCATCAGCGTGAGCAAATGTCTTTGGAAACAAATCAGGGTAAGAATTGGCTGTTTCGGACTCTATCTTGTTCATCCAATTGTTGCGAGGATCTTTCGATAGCTTGATGACATGGTCCTCATCTCCTTTTGGCTTGAAGACAACACGGAATGCTCCTGAACCTGCTTGTTGAAAATCAGGACCCATAAGGGCTTCTCCACCTTGCGCTTCTAATTCTTCTAGCCAAGGGAAGTAAGCTGCCTCATTTTCAGCTAAGAACGTTCGCCAATTTTCAAGTAGGAGTTTCATTTCTTTACCAATTCCTTATTAACTATGTCGTAGCCTTCGACAACGCCAAGATTGATGTAATCAAAGCCATCTAATAGGCAGATCTTCTGTTCTGCGAAAGCGCCACCACCAGCGTGATAGGCACAAGTCTGTCCGACAATCTCGGTGAATAAGGCAGGAATAGACTCCTGTGGCATAGTCTTGAGGTGAGCATTATAGGAGGCAAGCTCCCCTCTCAAATCAAATTCGGTTCCTCGTGAGCCGATTGCCTGAATGTGAGACATGTAATCGTGAACCGCTCTGAATTTTGCGTTCGTGATCACGTCAAATACATCATGTTCGGCGTCAATTGTAGCAACTTTCATCTTTCCAGTGCTGTTTACTGCATCTCTTAGCTCTGCTGCTGTGTTATAGGGGTGGTAATCAACGAATTCTATGTCCACTCTGCTTGAGATCCTCTTAAACATTTTTTCCAGAAAGGGTGTCATAGCTTGAAAATGCGGGACTGCTCTCTGTTCAAACTTGGGAGCAGCCAAATAGGCATCGCCAACCAACTGTGCGTAGAGATCCCAGCCCTGTGGACCGGGTTTCAGCATCATTTTTTCGTTTATCTGTTCTTCATCCAGATAAGCACGCCAATTTTCAAGTAGGAGTTTCATTGTTATTCCTTTTTTGAGACCTTTACGTTGGAATCTTCGGGAGGATCTGACTCAAACCCCGGAAAACGTAGTCCGTTTCTCACTATAACTTTCACCTGCTCGGGTCCGTCCGAGAACATAAAATTATATTCTTTGTTTAGGTCCAAAACAAGGTCAGCCATTCTGTAGTTGCTTCTGGATTTCTCCAAAGAAGTGATTCGCAGGACTTTTAGCAATTCTCCTACTGACATTTCTGTCTTTGTGTCAAGATCAAGGATGCCTTGGGATTCGTGTTGGCCTATTTTGTCCACCGAGACAGAAGAATTATCAAATTGCCCCTCTATCCGGTCTGTGGTAAAGCTTAGGCTGCTCATTCCACGAACAGGTTGCTCTTCACAATTAACAAAAGTCAAGATTACGGGCACTTGTTCAATGCCTGACTTCATAGCAGCCATAGATCGTGCGCGCCCGGCGTGGGAAATTACCTTATCTACATCGTCGCCGTAACACTTCTTGATAACGAGAGATAGTTTACCGGCTTTCGCCTTATCAAAACCGCCCGGCATTCCAACAATGTAGTCGGATCTGCCTTCGATGTCAGCATCGTCCTGATAGGTTAGGGTCAAAAAGTCTTGAGGGTCCATTGAGACCGTGAAGTTAGAATCGTCGGCTTCGTTAAGTGGAACGCAATTTGGAACCATCCGGTCGCCTTTTTTCTTAAGTCCAGTTTGTTTGTAGCCGTCCCAGCACTTTTCAGCCAAGACTTCCTCTTCGTTAATAAACTTTCTCCAATTTTCAAGTAATAATTTCAATTTATCTTCTACAAAAGCGAGATAGGTCTTGCTTTTTGCCCTTGGTTTTGCAGGTATTTTCTACGACTTCATCCATCTTTAACTTCTGGACCGGGATAACCCAAACCATCTCTTCAACAACAGCCATCCCAGGGTAGTATTCTACATCAACTCCCCACAAAACTCCAATGATTTCTTCTTTTTTATTGTAGATTACAGAACCAGAACAGCCAAACCACCCGTAGGTGTGTAGCATTATCTGAGTTCCGGCACCATTTTTCTGCTCATAACCAGCGACTCTGCCACGAATAGACATCAACTGGTGGCTTGAGGGGTAACCAGAGTAAGAAATCTCTGTTCCCACTTCTGGAATGTCGGAAGTTATCTTGAAAGACATCGGTGTGATGGTCTCAAATGGGGTCAATAACATAAGAACGGCGATATCAGTTGTTTTGTCAGACCAAACGAGGATTGATTTCTTTGACTCTTCGCCCTTCTTTACGATATAATCAGAATAAATAGGCCCGTCAGCGACATGCTGTGCTGTTAAGATGAAGTAGAAGTCTTTATGCTTGATGTAAGAACCAGATCCGTGCCCACCGCCCTTTGCGAAAACGCGAACCGCAGCAGTGCGAACCTTGCGTTCCGTCATAGACATACTCGCATCGGAGACAATGAGAGCAACATTTTGATTTGAAACGGCTTCAGTGATGACATCCTCAGCACGAGCGACGCCACTCAAAGCAAAAACGAGAGCAAATAAGATAGATTTTAGTTTAAACATGTTATAAGGGTTCCTTTATAGACTCCCAAACACATAACAACGGGAGCGCACACTTAAATAGTCCGTAAACCCCTATGCTCATAATCAAAGCACGCAAAAAATTTATCTTCCTTTATTGCCTATTTTGCCGCAACTTTTTCTTGCGCTAAAAGTTTCCACCTCCGCATCGTCAAAACCACCACTACAGGCGCACTCTCAAACACACTAGAAATTACAATTCGTAGTAGACCCAAAAGGTGCCCAAATTGTCAGAATTGCAGTCAAGCTCATAGATGTTCCCAGAAGTTCGCCAGTAGCCATCTTCGTGCTTCTTCATTGGCAAGCTATAGCTGCTATCATGGTCGTGAATAAAGAAGTCTATTGCCGTCCACTCTTCCAAATCAATAGTAGACGCCTCCACATAGGCGGAATAACGGGACTCATTATGAGAACACGTCCACTCTTCGATAGGATACAGCGGCTCTCCACTATCATAATAGGCAATGTCGCCGCCACAACCTACCGAGAATGCAATTAAAAAAGTTTTCCACGTCACAGTGCCTCCAAAGAAATTATCTGGCTTATACCACTATCATAACGCACGCGCGGGAGGACCGCAAGGGGGTATTTCTAAATCATTGTAGAACTCTGTCTGGCTTATAGACAGCCTCAACCAGAATACCACGCACTTCTGGGGTATGATGCTGGGATGTAACACTATCCCATAGCCTACTTGCCGGAAATAATCGTGTTTTAACACGACCAAATCCCCAGCCTCTACTGAAGCTGGGGATTCTTGTGTTCTCGACATGTGGTTCGCGGGAGCCTTCTAACTCACAATCGGCGAATTACGAAGTCTATTGCTCTCGGGTCAGCGTCAGTTTTAGCGAGCGCTGCGCGAGCGGCTTCGGGATCACCTGTTCCGGGCTCAGGCATTCTACTACGGGAGCCATCGGGATACATCATCTCATCATAGAGACCTCTTGCTATCAGGAAACTATAGATCTCGTTTACCGACTGATCAAACCCCTTTGTGGGCTTTGGGGGATTGCTTGCAACTTTCTGCATTGCCTTCATAAAGGCACTGTCTTTATTTGGATCTAGGTCGTTGTCCGCATAAAATTGCTGTAGATCTGCTTCATCACCTGCTGTTCTAGAGGCACCTGCTTCGTTCATGTTCTTGATTTCTTCCATTATGATTGCTTTTAATCTTTTTTTCGTTATTTCCATCTTGTTCTCCTTGTGCGGCTACGGTTAGCAGGTGTAAATAGTTTGTGTTTTGTTCTCGGGTGTAGAATTGGGAAATTTTGACAAGTTCTCTTAGTTTTTCAATACTTATGATTTTTTTGCCTCTTTTCCACGGCTTCAAGCGTGCGGAGACTGCGGGCTGGCTGATACGGAAGATTTCGGCAAGCTCTTTTTGTCTGTAACCTTCGTGCCTAAGCGTAATCATTTTTTCAAGTTCTTTGTAATCTTCATTTGGAAGCAACTTTCCCCTAACTGAAGTGAACCCGAATGTTGGTCTACCCAATCGGCGCCCTTTGTTTTTGGCTCGTTTAAGTCCCTTTTTTGTAAGCTCGCTGATGTTCTTTCTTTCCATACCATGTGCTTTGCCATGGCAATCACTACATAATGGTATTACACACTTTCCACCCAAACTAACTGGAATTGGATGGTGTAGTTCAATTCCTTTTGTAGAGCCACATTCTGCACACATCTTTGGGTCTGTGATTGGGGTGAACTCGTATCTTGACATTTTTTTACCGGGGTTTTTTTGGGGTAGGGTGTTTGTGTCTGGAACTTTTTACCGCGAAATGCCGGGTAAGCTAGGGGGCATAATCTCGGATTTTGGCGGCGGTGGTGTGAGCGTATCTGCGCCCCTTTTTGCGCCCCCACCGGCCATAGGGACTTACCCTCCGGGTAGGGGGGAGGGGGGGGGGACCCCCTGCGCAAACTAACGATCCCACAAACACTTGCACGCAATGGCGCGACCACCGGAGCGAACTTCTCCGAGGTGGAGGGCTTCGCAGATGCTGTCGGCGAACACGCGCTCGACACGCTCGCGCTTCTCCCACACGGCAGGACCGTTGTGGCGACCAGTGTTCTTGCGGAATGCGATGGTGACATCGAAGGGGTGCTTCATGAGTTCTCCTGTGTGACTGCACAACTAATGTAACCCGTTACCGGGCTGCCGTCAAACGTGATCG
>TARA_R110001592_G_scaffold27763_12_pt1 | contig 14790 bp, 15 predicted proteins | sample TARA_R110001592 | Tara Oceans TARA_R110001592 (sample SAMEA4398387) | marine metagenome | biome: Polar Biome; feature: [SRF] surface water layer (ENVO:00010504); material: water (ENVO:00002006), including particulate matter (ENVO:01000060) such as... | depth 5 m
CATGATTGATGTGCAACTCATCCCGATAATCGAAGATAACTATGCCGCCCTGATCAAAACACCATGCGGCAAAGTCGCTATTCTCGATCCGGGCGAGGCCGCCCCTGTGATTCAGGCATTGGATAACCAAAATTTAACGCCCGATTATATCCTGATCACGCATCATCACTGGGATCATGTCAACGGCATCCCGAAACTGAAACAAAAATACGCTTGCCCCGTGGTCGCGCCGCAAGCCGAAGCCAAACGCATCAAGGGTGTGGACATCACCCTGAATGATGGTGACATATTCGATCTTGGCGACGAACAAGCGCGCATCATATCCACCCCCGGTCACACATTGGGCGGTATTTGCTACTATTTCGAGCAGAGCAACATTGTCTTCACAGGTGATACGCTATTCTCATTGGGCTGCGGGCGTTTATTCGAAGGCAGCGCCGCAGATATGTATGCCTCCATGGAAAAGCTCAAAGCCCTGCCCGATGACACACTTGTTTATTGCGGACATGAATATACGCGCGGTAATGCAGGGTTTTGTCTGGCGATGGAGCCAAATAATGATGATTTGAAAAACCGTATTGAAGAGGTCAAAGCCTTGCGCGAAAAGAATACGCCAACCTTGCCCTCAACCATCGGATTGGAAAAGAAAACCAACGTCTTCATGCGCACAAAAAGCGCCGAAGAGTTCGGCATTATCCGTAAGAAAAAAGATAATTTTTAATCGTTACCGCTTGGTTTTCTCGGCGCGCGTCTGCGCTTTGGCTTTGTTTGAACAACCGGCCCACTGCTATTATCCTCAGGTTCCAGAATAGTGCTCGCAGGCCCCTTACTGTTTGATCTGTGCGATGGAATAGGAAGTGGCTTGGATGTGATTTGATCACGCTCACTAATCGCCAATTCAATTTCAAGGCGCGAAGATACTTTGCGTAACTCGTGGATAGCAGAATGTAATTCTTCCTGAGACTTTGGATCCTGCTTTTTCTCATCCCATACCAAATAGGCTTCCAGACATGTCTGTGACGTTTCTTTCAACCGTGTTTGAATATCTTCCATCAAAAGCTCCTTTTAAGATCTACATAGTTCAGAATGAAACACTTTATCCATTTGCACGCTACGAAGCAAGACAATCAAATCAAATGTTACGACTGATTTCCAAAAACATTGTTGATTTGCTGACTCACCCGAATAAACGTCGTGCGTTTGGATAATTCCTTAAGCTTCGTCGCACCAACATAGGTACAGGCCGAACGTACACCGCCCAGAATATCCTGCAATGTCGCGGAGACATCGCCGCGATACGGGATTTTAACCGTTTTACCTTCACTCGCGCGGTATTCTGCAACGCCGCCTTTATGCTTTTTCATGGCAGTGCTACTGCTCATTCCATAGAAAGCCAGATACTTCTTGCCGTCTTCTTCGACGAGTGTTTGCTCACTCTGATCATGGCCTGCAAGCATCCCGCCAAGCATGACAAAGTCCGCGCCCGCGCCAAAGGCTTTGGCAATATCACCTGGTACAGTGCAACCACCATCCGCGCAAATCAATCCACTCAAACCATGCGCAGCGTCCGCACATTCAATAATCGCAGAAAGCTGCGGATAACCAACGCCTGTCATATTACGCGTGGTACACACACTGCCCGGCCCGATACCGACCTTTACGACGTCTACGCCGGATAAAATAAGCTCCTCCACCATTTCACCAGTCACAACATTGCCTGCCATAATGGTGACGTCAGGCATCATCTCGCGGATGCGTTTGACGAAATCTAAGAAATGCTCGCTATAACCATTGGCAACATCAACGCATAATTTTGTCAGCATACCCGGGTGTTTTTTAACGAACGCTTCGAGTTTTTCCTGATCGTCTTTGACCATCCCGATACTGTACCAAACGCGCTGTGGTCCATGTGTTTCAAAAAACGTGTTCAAGCTCTCCAGATCATAATGCTTATGCAGCGCGACGCTCATGCCTGTATCCTGCTCAACAAATGCATTGGCCATCGCCATCGTACCAACGCCATCCATATTGGCCGCAATAATCGGCACACCGTGATACGCCCGCCCGCTCCATTTGAATGTATATTCACGCGTGATATCGACATCCTTGCGCGAGCGTAGGGTCGAACGCTTCGGGCGAATCAAAACATCTTTAAAATCCAGTTTGGTATCTTCTTCTATACGCATGATATGTCCTGTCTTATAGAGTTGGTTAATTACTTGAAAAAGGCAGAGGCAGCATCGCTGGATGCTTTCTTCTTTTTGATGTCGGCCTGAACGCGCTCTATTTCTGATTCTAGCGCACCGATATAGTCTTGCAGATCCGCAATTGATAGCGTTTCAAGATTACGCGGGAATTTATCCGACTTTGGCTTGGGCAGATCGTCATCAAACATCGTTAAAAAAGTTCCACTTATACGACCAAAAACAAAAGAAACTTGCCACGCGACAAGCTCCACCGCCAAAGAGTAAAAGCATATCGCCCTAAAAGCAATCCATATATGATATCACTCTTACAGTAAAAAAAACTAGTATTTGCGTAAAAGATCGCTTATAAAGCACAGGTTCCCTATATATTTTAAACGTACAATTACATTGAGCCAAGGGACAGGCTCGGATGAACCCTTTATTTTGGAAAAGTTTTTAAGGAGACTATAATGGCGAAGGCCGCACAGAAAAGCGCACAACTGCTTATGCCGAAAGCGACATCAGTTTGGTTAATCGAGAATACCGCGCTGACATTCACGCAAATTGCTGAATTCACCGGTATCACAGAAATTGAGGTCGAAGCTCTTGCTAATGAAGAAATCGGCAAAGGTTTGGTTGGCAGAGATCCTGTTGACTATGGCGAGCTAACACGCGAAGAACTTGATCGTTGTGAAGCAGATCCGGCGGCATCTTTGAAAATTGCCAAACGTGATCTTCCTGCGGCGAAAGTGCGCTCTAAAGGGCCGCGCTATACACCTGTTTCAAAACGTGGTGATAAGCCTGATGCGATTGCCTATATTCTCAAGCACAATCCTGAGATTTCAGACGCACAGATCTGTAAGCTTGTTGGCACAACAAAGCCGACCATCGCTGCTATTCGTGAGCGTTCACACCCGAACACGCCGAATTTACGTCCGCGCCACCCTGCAGAATTGGGTTTGTGTAGCTATCAGGAATTCGAAATTTCTTACCACAAAGGATTGAAGGCTGCGGGTAAAGACCCTGAAACCATCAAGGCCGAGCGTGATGCAGAAATCCAGCAGGCATTGAATGCACCGCAAGAAAACGATCATGCACGCGAATCAACGGGCGGTTTTGACTTTTCAAACTTTATGCCGGAAAGCTCAACCACATCTGACGATACATAATCGTACAAGACATAAAAACAAGATTCGAAAAAGCCGGACATCGTATCCGGCTTTTCCTTTTTTAGGGTCTCATACTATCGGGTTAATGCGCCCTATTGGCCTACGGCCTCTCGTTCTTCGGCGGCTAGTTTTTCTTTAACCATGAGTTTTTGTTTTTTAAGCTGACTGAGAAAGTAGTCTGTCGTAGATAGAGATTTTTGCGCGTTTTCAATTTCTTCCGATAACGCGGAATGTTTCTCTCTAAGTGACTGGATACGCGGATTTACTGAGTTCTCAGATACTGTCGTTAAAGACATGCGGCTTCCTCCATTTTTTCTTGGCTAGTATCTTCAGGATAACGCGAAAAAGGCGTTTTTACAAAAAAATATTATTCTTACAACGAATCCAAAACCTTAACGGATGCCTATTTTATATGAGGAAATTCTAACATTATTATTTATCGATTCGAGGCATAAAACCCACCGAATCAGAATCCTGCGCCGGGCAAATCAAGATATTGAAGCTCTTCTTCGGAACTATCACGGCCAAAAATTTTGTTTCTATGGGGAAAGCGGCCGAATTTCTCAATCACTTCCATGTGTTTCAGCGCGTATTCATAGCTCAGCGGGTCGTCATCTTTCATGGCTTCGAACAGCGAAACACAGCGTTTTTGTTCTTCGAGCTGTTCACTATGCATAAAGGGCATATACAGGAATTTGCGTTTTATCGGCGATAATACGGCATCAAAACCACGGTGCAGCGCATCTTTAGACACGAGAAGTGCCTTATCGTCTGTTGCGAACATCTTCTGTGTGCCGCGAAACATATTGCGGGGGAATTGATCCAACACAAGGCACAGCGCCAAAACGCCATCCGCATCCCGCGTCCAATCGGCACATAAATCTTTTTTCGCCATGTCATAAGTGACCATAAAGCGTTCAATGACTTCCTGATCAAAACTATCGTTTTTTTGAAACCATTGCACCGGCATGGTTTCTTCAAACCAAAATTTCAGTACCTCTAATTTTGTATCGCGCACAGTAACCCCCATCCTATAATAAACGCGCCGGAAAAAGCGGGCGCGTTCATAATCTTTTTTTAACGGATGGGTTAGGGTTTAAAGCCTAATGCACATCCGCCCAGATTTTCTTTTTCACACGATACATAATGCCAGCAAATACGAGAAGGAACAAGATAACTCGAAACCCTGCCTTTTTACGTGCCTCCATATGCGGATCAGATGCGAATTTTAGGAACTGCACCAAATCATGTGCATATTGCTCAACAGTTTCAGGCGAACCATCTTCGTAGGAAACCTGCCCCTCGGACAATGGCGGTGCCATAGAAATATTGTGGCCGGGAAAATATTTGTTCCAGTGCTTACCTTCAACCACTTCCATACCTTCGGGCGGCTCGCCATAGCCGTTCAGAAGCCCATAAACATAGTTCGCACCGTTCGCACGTGCCTTGATAATCAATGACAAATCAGGCGGTGTCGCGCCACCATTGGCAAAGGCTGCGGCCTTATCATTGGCAAATGGTGATACAAAATGATCGCTTGGCAAAGCCGCACGTTCAAACATATCCCCTTCGTCATTCGGGCCGTCTTCTACAGTATATTCCGAAGCGATGTTCTTAATCTGCGATTCGTTATAGCCCAAAGCCTCAAGATTGCGGAAATACATCCGTTTCATACTGTGACAGGATGCGCAAACCTCGCGATAGATTTTATAACCACGTTGCAAAGCAGCCTTATCATATTCACCAAACGCACCGATTGGCCCTTTTTCAAAGCTCCACTCCTGCGCCGGAGCAACCGGGGCATCCCCTGATGCCATAGCAGATGTGACAGGGGCAACGCTGATAATCAAAGCTGCGATTAAATGACGTACATACATATTATGCTCCTGCCTTTTTTTGTTTGTCCAAAACGGCCTGATGAATGGAAACCGGAAGTTCTTTTCCTTTTTCAAATCGGCTCAACAATGGCAAGATAATCAAGAAGAAAAGGAAATAAAAGCCGGTAAAAGCTTGCGCCAGCATGGTGTTGTCAAACTTCAACATCTTCGCCTCTGCCGCATGCTCTGCGCCGTGGCTCGCACCATGTTCCGCACAGGCTTGCGCACTATCAACACACATTGACAAATACACCTTATCCGCAGGTTGAGAGCCAGCATATCCAAGAATACAGACACTGACCGTGAACAAAATCACAAAGACGCGGAAATACGGACGGAAACGCGCAGAGCGAATGGGGTGATTATCAAGCCAAGGTAAAATCACCAACAGGCCGATTGAACCAAACATCGCCAACACACCGCCAAGCTTTGCAGGAATAGGCGCATTTTCAGCCGCTGTTAGCGGAATAGCCCACCCCTGATTAGCATCGCCGATTAAACCGAATAACGCCAAAGCACTCCCAATAAGCGCCAAAGCAACGCCTTGTGACTTATTCAAGTATTTCGGGTTATGGCGCCAAATAAACTCGACCATAAAGACCGCAAGCATCGCTAAACCGGCAAGCATATACAGGTTCATGTTAAAGGTAATCGCCCGCAAAATCGCATAGAACGGTAGGAAATACCATTCAGGCACAATATGTGGCGGCGTCACCAACGGATTGGCCGGAATATAGTTATCAGGATGCCCGAGAGAATCCGGCATATAGAAGATAAACAGCGAATAAATCACCATAAACACAACGATACCGAACATGTCCTTATAGGTATAATACGGATTGAACGGCAGCGTATCTTGCGGCCCCTTCACATCAATACCCAATGGGTTGTTCGAACCCGTAATATGCAATGCCCATATATGTAAGAACACAACGGCAAAAATTACGAACGGCAACAAGTAATGCAGCGCAAAGAAACGTGTCAGCGTCGGGTTATCAACCGAAAACCCGCCCCAAAGCAACGTCACAATCTGATCACCGATAAAGGGAATGGCGGAAAACAGGTTGGTAATAACGGTCGCCCCCCACAAGCTCATCTGCCCCCAAGGCAACACATAGCCGATAAAAGCTGTCGCCATCATAAGAAGGAAAATAACCACACCCAAAATCCACAGAAGTTCACGCGGACGTTTGTAAGAACCGTAATAAATACCGCGGAACATATGGATATAAACCGCAATAAAGAAGAACGACGCGCCGTTCATATGGATATTACGAAGCAGCCAACCGCCATTCACATCGCGTGTGATACGCTCAACACTATCGAATGCCAATTTTGTATCTGCGGTGTAATGCATTGCCAAAATGATCCCCGTAAGAATCATAATCATCAACATCACCATGGCGATTGCGCCAAAGTTCCAAAAATAATTGAAGTTTTTCGGGGTCGGAAAGACGCCGTATTCCTTCTGCAACATTGTAAAAATAGGAAGACGTGAATCAATCCACTCAACAACGGGATGATCAAATTCCTCGCGCGTTCCACTTGCCATCGTTATTCCTTACCCAATTTTAATTGTTGTATCACTGACGAATTCATAAGGCGGCACATGCAGGTTCTTAGGTGCCGGCCCCTTTCTAATACGACCCGATGTATCATATTGCGAGCCGTGACATGAACAAAACCAGCCACCATAATCGCCATGATTTTCAGATGGTTTTTGTCCCTGCGGAATACAGCCAAGATGCGTACAAACCCCAACAACGACAAGCCATTCAGGCTTTTGAACACGTTGATCATCGGATTGTTTATCCGTCAGACTGTGCACATCTACATCTGCTGCAGATTTTATTTCTTCTTCCGTTCTATGACGAATGAAAACCGGCTTACCGCGCCACATCACTGTTTTGGACTGCCCCACAGGCACATCACTCACATCAACCTCGACCGTTGCCAAAGCAAGTGTGTCCTTCGCAGGGTTGAGGGAGTTAATCAACGGTAACAAAGCGGCAATACCGCCCAGACCACCAAATGCCGCGGCCAGAATTTGCATGAAATCGCGGCGTGTTTCTCCATCATGCTTGTTTTCAGTTTTTACATCGGCTGACATCTTCGCCCGAACCTCATTAAATAATTTATTGAAAGAAAGATAATCTTTTGAACAGTCTTTTAATCTTCTCTTTATAATAGATCAAGCCCTTGCTTTCCAGTCTTGTAAAAGAAATTTGTTTTTTTATCCGTAAAGCATTAGAAAAATGTACAAATATTCAGGAGAATGATTTTGAAAATCGCCATGTATCAGCCCGATATCCCGCAGAATTGCGGCGCTATGATCCGTTTATGCGCCTGCATGGATGTCGAACTCGACATCATAGAGCCGTGTGGTTTTTTATGGGATAAAAATAAAATTAGACAGTCCGCCCTTGATTACTATGACAAAATCTCTATTACTCGCCACAATTCTTGGGAGAAGTTCTTTGACTTACACCAAGGACAAAGGCGCATCATCTTGATGTCGACGAAGACTGACATAGCTTACACAGATTTTGCGTTCAGGCCGGATGACATCCTTTTGGCGGGGCGGGAAAGCGCAGGCGTTCCGAAAGATGTCCATGATCAAGTCACTGAACGCATTGGTATTGCCATGAAAAACGGCCTGCGTTCTTTAAATATTGTAAATGCGACATCCATGATATTAGGTGAAGCCATAAGACAAACAGACAGATTATAAACAAAAAGCAGAACCATGAGCACAGCAACACCCTTAAAGCCCGAAACAATCGAAGACCAACAACAAATGGCCGCCGCATGGTTTAAAGATCTGCAAGATCAAATATGCGCGGCCTTTGAACAGATCGAAGACGAATTGACTGAGGGGCAAAAGGCCGACCTTCCCGCCGGACGTTTTGAAAAAACACCATGGACACGCGCCAATGAGGGCGAGCCGAATGAATCAGGCTCTATTTTGAATGGCGGCGGACGCATGGGCGTGATGCGCGGGCGCGTCTTTGAAAAGGTCGGTGTTAATTTCTCTCAGGTGCATGGCAGTTTCTCTGAAGCATTCCAAAAAAATATCCCGGGCGCGCAGGAAAGCGGCGGCGTATTTTGGGCGTCAGGCGTGTCACTGGTCGCGCATATGCATTCCCCGCTCGTGCCTGCGGTGCATATGAATACCCGCATGATTTGCACATCAAAAAGCTGGTTTGGCGGCGGCGCGGATTTAACGCCGATGTATCCCGACGCACAAGACAGCGCGGATTTCCACGGCGCATTAAAGGGCTGTTGTGATCGCTATGACCCTGCCTATTACCCTGAATTTAAAGATTGGTGTGATCGTTACTTCTTCCTGCCGCACAGAAATGAGCCGCGCGGCATTGGCGGCATTTTCTATGATTATCTGGAGCGCCAAGGCTGGGATCAGGACTTTGCCTTTACGCAAGATGTCGGCAAGACCTTCAAAGACATATACTGCGCGCTTGTGCGCCGATCCATGCATAAGGACTGGACACCCGAACAACGCGAACACCAACTGGTCAAACGCGGGCGTTATGTGGAGTTTAATCTGCTTTATGATCGCGGCACGCAATTCGGCCTGAAAACCGGCGGCAATACCGAGGCCATTTTGATGTCCATGCCCCCCGAAGCCAAATGGCCATAGCATTGTTTTTTCTTTACATTTAAATCCAAAATCCTCCATATTATGTAATAATATTACCAATAATACGGCATAATGGGGTGATGAACATTGGATGGATCAGAGAGAAAATATCTCGCATCTTATATGATTGATGCTTGGAGAGCGCATAAAGACGAAGATCCGGACTTAAAAGCCCAGATTCATCGCGAGCCGCTTTTTGAAAGCCCTGAAGTCACCTTTCAATTCGCCCAAAACAGTCAGGATTATCGCTTCATCTTCGGGAAAACGCCCTTTAACTCTGATGATACGAACAGCTTTATTAACAATAAATGGGCGCTGTATGAAACGCTACACGATAGCATTCCCTTCCCGCATACAGAGGCCATGGCCAAAAAGTCAGACCAATCGCACGACAATATCCGTGACAGCATTACGGCAAAAATCAATGATCCCGAACATCCGTTCAGCCTGCCCATCATCCTAAAACCAAATAGCGGCTCCCTATCGGTGAATGTGTTTGTTGTTGAGGACGAAGAGCAGCTCCTTCCGGCGATCAAGGCCATCCGCGAAGATTCTGACCACGGCGATCAACTCCTCGTCCAGCAATATTTAGGCGATGAAAATGGCCCCTTCCAAGAAATCCGCGCCATTTGTCTGGATGGAAAAGGTGCTATCGTTTTTGAAAAAAACACAGATAACGCGACGCGCGGCGTACTGGCAAACCCCATTTATTGGGACGGCGCAATTCCCAAGGAAATTACCGATCCTGATATTTTGCAGCAAATTGATGACATTGCCACGCGGCTTCATAATGATCACGGCGCCAGCTATGTCGGTTTTGATTTGATGCATGATAATGAAGGCCGCATTTGGGTGTTAGAGGCAAACGCCGCGCCTATGGGGCTGGAAAAAGTCGAACGCGAAATGCCGAACGGACGCCACCTTATAGATGACCTTACAAACCGCATGTTGGAAAAGATAAAACACGGACAAGACGCGCAGAGCGACTCACCAAGCGAAGGGCTAAGCTTGCACTAACGGCATCGCCCTACGCCCAATCCGGCAGATCACTAAAACCGCTCTCAATCCATATATTTTCCAGACGGCGTAATTCTTCGCCCATGGCAACGCCTTCGGATATGCCGCGCGCTTTTAAATGCTCGCCTGTCACCGGAAAGTCAGGAATATCCCACTTTTGTATGATTTCAATCGCTTTGGGTGCATAACCGTTCATGACACGATCTTGCACCAGTTCTATTATGAGTGCTTGCGCCGTTATGCTCCGCCCAAACGTATAGATAGAAACCTTTACCGCATGGTCGCATGACAGGTCAGGTAAATTCAGTGCGCCGTCTATGGCCTGCATGTCCTTTAAAAACACTTTCGGGAATAAGATCAGCTCTTCCATCGTCTTAACATTACCGAAATCAAGCGCAGCAAACACAAACAAACGCGATGACAGCGCATTCAACGTATAGCGTGCTTGAAAGGTGCAAAAATGCTCAAAAAATGTGGGGTCATAGTTGGAAAATTCAAATGATTTCAATATTTTATGCTCAAACATCACAGACAGCACATCATACGGGCGATCAGAGGCCATTATTTTAAAAAATTCCTGCGTGATGCGCTCTTTGGACAAGCTTGCGATTTTATCCGCTGCGTTTTCACAGGCTTTCAATCCTTCAGAATCATAGCCATCACCATATAAAACGGAAAAACGAAAAAACCGCAAAATGCGTAAATGGTCTTCCTCGATGCGCTGCGCCGCTTCGCCTGCAAAACGCACGAGCCGCTTGTTCAAATCATCAAGCCCCTGCCCCAACGGATCATAAACATGCCCCTGCAAATCCAGTAATAATGTGTTGATTGTAAAATCACGTCTTTTGGCATCTTCCTTCCACGACTCGGTGAAAGACACCACCGCATGACGCCCATCTGTTTCCAAATCATGGCGCAATGTTGTGATTTCAAAATGCACATCCTCCACAATCGCGGTGACCGTCCCGTGTTTCAGCCCCGTCGGAATGACTTTGATGCCGTCACGTTCCAGAATTTCAATCACATGATCAGGATGAATCGGCGTCGCAATATCAATATCCTCAACGTCCACACCCAGTAAGGTATTACGAACACAGCCCCCCACGAACAAGGCTTGGGGTTCATCATCACTCACGCCGCCTTGAAGCACTTTAAACAAACGCTCCACCTGCGGCGAGCACATCCATTTGCGACGATCAATCTGTTGTTTGGGGGTCATCGTGGTATCGAAATCATTTCAGGGAACATTTTAAATTTTCAGCATGCAATTCGCTTCATTTTGCGTATTATACAAACTACTAATTTTTAAGGAAGGATTTTATGCCATGGCATCTGTAAAGACAGACCTTGATACCCCCGAATTTTTCGACCGCGCCGTTCAACAAGTCAACGACGCAAAAACAGAAATCAAAAAAATCATTATCGGACAAGACGACGTTGTTGACCAAACCTTGATCAGTATGATTTCCGGCGGGCATGTTTTGTTGATTGGTGTGCCGGGACTGGCGAAAACCTTACTTGTTGAAACTGTTGCCCATGTGATGGGGCTGCATTCGAACCGCGTCCAATGTACACCTGATTTAATGCCTGCCGATATTCTCGGCTCCGAAGTTTTGGAAGAAGGCGCAAAGGGGAAACGTTCGTTCCGCTTTATCGAGGGGCCGATTTTCACACAATTCTTTATGGCCGATGAAATCAACCGCGCCTCACCGCGCACGCAATCGGCACTATTGCAAGCCATGCAGGAAAAGGAAGTCTCCGTTTCCGGTGTCCCGCAAAAGCTGCCTGCGCCGTTTCATGTGCTCGCCACGCAAAACCCGATTGAGCAGGAAGGCACCTATCCCCTGCCCGAAGCGCAGCTTGACCGCTTCTTAATGCAGGTTGATGTTGAATATCCCGATTACGAAGCAGAGCGCGCCATCGTGCTCAGCACAACAACAAACGCCATTGCCCAAGCGCAAACCATTATGAGCGCCGATGATTTAATCAGTATCCAGCACCTTGTCCGTGACATGCCCGTTGGTGAAGGCATTGTCGATATGATTGTTGATTTGGTACGCGCCTTGCGCCCGAATGAACAAGCGCATGATCTGGTCAATGATTACGTTTCGTGGGCACCCGGCCCGCGTGGATCGCAGGGGTTAATGCTTGCCGTACGTGCACGTGCCCTTCTGCAAGGCCGTAGCGCTCCCCTCGAAGATGATGTCCTCGCCTTGGCCGCGCCTGTCCTGCGTCACCGCATGGCGCTTAACTTCAAGGCACGAACGCAAGGTGTAAATCTGGAAGATCTGATCGCGGAAATCGCACATAATTTATAAGATCGTTTAAATGGGTATCTTGTCGCATATAGAAAAACTTCGTGAACGCGCCGAACATTCGGTTTCGTCCCTGCCTGCGCTGATGGTGAAGTCGGAAACGCTTGCCGATAACATTATCCATGGTGAACACGCCCGCCGTAAATCAGGCAGCGGTGAGAAATTCTGGCAGTTCCGCGAATATGATACCTCTGACCGTCCGCAGGATATTGATTGGCGGCAATCGGCAAAAGGCGATCAGGTTTTTATCAAACAAAAAGAATGGCAGATCACCCGCAAGATTTTCTTATGGTGCGCGGGCGGCAAATCCATGGCGTTTTCATCCGCTGCGCCAATGCAAACCAAACAGGAAAACGCGCAAACCATCGCGCTGTCTTTGGCACTGTTACTCCGCAAAGCCAAAGAACAAATCGGCATATTCGGTGAAACACGTACAGGCCGCAGTGAAGAAACCATCGAGAAAATCGCACGATTTTTGTTAAAACAAGCCGATAAAGACGATGTTCTACCCGACATGCACGCCCTTAATTTACCGCGCCATGCTTTTTTTATGGGCGTGGGGGATTTTTTATCGCCGATTGAAGAAATCGAAGAGTGCTTCAAGTCGTTAAGCGCGCAAACACAAAGCGCCCTGATTATTCAAACTCTTGATCCTGCGGAAATTGACCTTGCCTATACGGGGCGCATTCGGTTTCAAGGAACAGATAATGATCAGGAAATCATCAATCACGTATCATCCGTGCGCCAGAATTATCACACAAGAATAAACGCCCATATAGAGGCCGTAAAAGATTTATGCCATTCCTATAACTGGCATTACATTTTGCACCGTAGCGACCACGATATCGAAGACACGCTCAAAACCTTGTGGAATATTCTGGATACGGGGGAGAATAAACGATGATGGCTTTTCTGTCCCAGATTGTGTTTATGCAACCGATCATCCTTTCGGCGTTGATCGCTTTGCCTGTCATTTGGTATATTTTGCGCATCACACCACCCGCGCCCAAAACAATATTCTTTCCCGCCACGCGCTTTTTAAAGGGGTTGGTCTCCGAGGAGCAAACCCCGAGTAAGTCCCCATGGTGGATTTTACTGCTCCGTCTTATTATTGCCGCGCTTATCATTTTCGGCCTTGCCAATCCCGTCGTTAACCCCGCAAATTCAATCTCCGGCTATGGCCCTGTGCGCCTTGTCATGGATAATAGTTGGGCGAGCGCACAAACATGGAATACCCAACTTGATACCGCCGAGGAAACCATCAAAAAGGCCGCGCGTGAAGGGCGGGAAATCTACATTCTGCCCACGACACCTGCTCTGGGGGAAACAAAAATCGAACAACACGGCCCGTTAACCGAGGCCGATGCCCTGTCCATTATTCGCGGCATGACGCCTAATCCATGGCCTGCCGATTATAAGGCGATGATTAAAACGCTGGAAAAGGACAAAGAAAGAAAACCGATCAACAGCCTGTGGCTTTCCCATGGACTGGATGAGGGGAATATACGCGATGCCATGAAAGTGGTGCAAACGCAGGGCAGCCTGTCCTTTATAACGCCCGCGCTTGAAAAATTACCCTTATTGCTGCGCCCAACCAAAAAGACGCGCAGCAAAAAAGAAACAGAACAAACAAGCAATATCCATATTGATGTCGATGCACCGCGCAACATCCCCGCCAGCATCCCCGTATCGGTAAAAGCCATGGCACAAAAAGGCGATGTTCTGGATGTCGTGTCTGATACACTATCCTCTGACGATCTGCCGAAAACACTGTCTTTTGATCTTCTCGATGATCTGGTCAATAAAATCACACGCTTCCAGATTAGCGGACGCAAAGGCGCGGGCGGGTTATTCTTGCTGGATGATCAGTTCCAGAAACGTAAAATCGGCATTGCCGATACAGCTGATTCCGAGAGCACCGCGCCCCTGATTGAGGCCAGCTATTACATTAAGCGCGCATTAGAACCGTTTTCCAACATCACACTCGCCGCGCCCGAAAAGCTGATTGAGCAAAATGTCGCCGTTATCATTCTGCCTGATGTCGGCGCGATGCCCGCAGATACGCTCAACGCGCTGGAAAAATGGGTTAAGGATGGCGGATTGTTGCTGCGTTTTTCCGGCCCTAACCTCGCCAACGCCGTGAATGAACAATTCTTGCTGCCTGTGACGCTGCGTTCGGGTGAGCGCTCTTTATCGGGCTCCCTATCATGGGAAAACCCGCAAAAAATTGCTCCCTTCGAGGAAAGCAGTCCGTTTTTCGGCCTGAGCGTTCCCGATGATATCAGCATCAAACAACAGGTGCTCGCCGATCCTGAACAGGATTTAGAACATAAAGTCTGGGCGAAACTAACCGACGGCACGCCGCTCATCACGGCAAAACAAGATGATAAGGGCTTGATTATTCTGGTGCACACAACCGCCAATGCCGATTGGTCTGATTTTGCGCTATCAGGCTTATATGTCTCTATTCTTAAACGCATTGTGCGCCTTGCGGGTCATCACGCCGCAACGATGACGCATAATTTCACCGCGCTTGATCCTTTGCTTATTATGGATGGTTATGGCGGG
>TARA_R110001592_G_scaffold70344_2_pt1 | contig 14776 bp, 22 predicted proteins | sample TARA_R110001592 | Tara Oceans TARA_R110001592 (sample SAMEA4398387) | marine metagenome | biome: Polar Biome; feature: [SRF] surface water layer (ENVO:00010504); material: water (ENVO:00002006), including particulate matter (ENVO:01000060) such as... | depth 5 m
AGATAAAACAGATTTAGATGAAAAATTAGTAGCAGCTTATAATGAAAACCCAGGTTTATATAATAGTATATTATGTTACATCAAATGTTACGGTGGATATGTATTAGCAATTGGAGCTGGATGTACATTCGGTGTAAGTTTAACTTGGGGAGCTATATTATTAGCAGGAACAGCAGGATGGGCTTATTGGCAAGTGTGTAAATGTAAATCTTGTAAAGGTGGTAGTACATGTTGTAAAAACAAATAAAAAACTATAACATTTTATTTTTCAGTACTCTTACAAAATCTTTTTGGATATCTTTAGTTAGTTGAACATAAGGGGTAGGTGGTCTATTAGGGTCATATTTGTATTTTCCTTGTGGGTCTCTTTTTCCTCTTTTATATAGGTTAAGTCCAGCAATGTTAGTTATACATTTATGTCCTCCAGAATTTTCTTGAATTATATCCCAGAAAGGAACACCCATCTTATCTAATACAGCTTTTTGTTTTTCTGATAATTTAGGCCACGGTGTATTCATTATACCTTCTACCATATTATAGTATTTGGTATCTACAGATGGGAGAGATTTAACGTTATCCCCATAAAATGCAAGTAAGTCACTCATCCTAAACCCGATACTATCTTCTATAACTTTTCCCTCATTTACTCTTTTGATAGCTGATAAGGGAACAATATAACTTTTCATAACCTCTTCATATTCTCCCAACACCTCCTGTGCTATTTCTCCAAGATTAACACCTTTAAGGGCTCTATCATCATTAAAAGGATTACAGGAAGCTTGAACTAATCCCATAGGCCATGCGATTACTAAAAAATCTGCTTCAGGGTATAATTTAAAAGGGGTATATCTATCGTATGAACCAGCTTTAAACATACTCCCACCACCATATTGAACTATAATCCCGTCATCATATTTAACATTTTTAGAGTCCCCTTGTTTATCTATGTAATCTGCTTGATGAACCGCCATTTCTTCTGGAGTAGCGAACCCACTAGCCTTTGCAAACTTTAAAATATTCTTATATATGTTCATTAGAGAAGGTGAAGAATTCATAACCAGGTATTCTAAAAACCCCGGCTTATTCTTATAAGCCAATAATAATTTATTAGTTAACAACCCTAACATCTCTTTATTTTTAGGTACACCACCTTCCTTATCTAATTTATAGATATAATTCATTACCTCTTCTGGGGATATACCATGACGTGCATAGTCAGCACTATCAACAGTAGAGATAAGTTGTATATCCTCATTAGGGAAAATATCACCAGGACTAACAATTTGAGATACAGTCTCAACATTAGACCTCGCACCTCTGAACTGAGTAGAAGTATCGTCCTCGACACCTACTTGACTGTCGTGATGGTCAGTATGTATAGTAAATATAGGTTTACCGTGAGCAAAATCTACTAAGACCGGCATAACATCTCCTTCGGCTTTAGGTTTTTGTACAGAAAATTCCTTATCACCATATTGTATAACGTGACTACCAATCACCTTAATACCATAAGATTCTAAGTAATTCTTCATAGCTAATGCAGTTGTAACACCGTCCAAATCCTGATGGAAATAAATCTCAGCTTTAGAATATCGGTCTGCAAGAGCATTAATATTCCTAATCCCTCCTTCACTTAATATTATATTATGTAGTATATTAGATAGTTTCATTAGTTATAAATATCATTAATAAGTGCAATTAGAAAATAGTTCAGATTCTTTTTCCCTCCGTGTAGTGTTGTTCACCCAGGTACCATCCTCTTTTCTTCTCTGAGGTGGGTTCCAAGTTCTGATTCCAGTGTAGGAATCCTCCCACTTACCAAACTTAACGTCTTGTATCCAAGGACTAGTTCTAACATTCTCACACCCTGAATTAAATACTAAAGATACAATTGCGTCATACATACATTGGTCTATTTTTGCACCAGGCCTATCATCTTTTTCCCATACGGCTAGTATTCTATTAACACAACCCACAGCTTCCCCCAAATCCTCTTTTAATAATTTTAATGCTTTTTCTTTAGTTATGGTATTACCTTCGTAAGCTTCTTCCCCCGTATGTCCATAACCTATAGTTAAGGTACCTCCTGGTTTTTTATTTTTATATCTACTACTTACGTATTCTATGGGTGGGTCATTATAGTATGCGTCATCATAGGTAAATAAAACAACCTTACCGTTCACACCTTCATCCATAGAGATAAACGATGTTAATTTATCAGAAGCTTTCTCTGAAGGAATAAAATATTCTTCAGCCTGTTCGATTAATAATGATAATGTATGAAGTAATTTCATACCAATAAATATTATTTAGTATGTAAAGTAGGGTATTTGTTAAAAAGAAAAGTAAAAGGCATTAATATAAAAATTTTAAATGAATTTTTAATTCTATAAAAAAGACTTTCACGACTTAATCTTACACTAATAGTGTACCTGATACCTTTAGTTATCGGTAACGCACCGTGCCAGGATTTAATATCTAACCCCGGAAAAATTACACAATTACCAACACCAACATCGGTAACCGTAAGTACTTTTTTTAATAATGGAAAAGAAGTGCCACCACCAATGAATCCTCTATTTAGGTATATTAAAACTGTAAAATCATCACCATCGTAATGACAAGGCATGGAAGGGTCGGTCACCATACTATATCTACACCCAAAACTTGTTTTAACTGATAGTTTATTAAATGGCGTGGATAATAAAGGGAATACCTTATTTTCTATTTTATCTTTTAATAATTTATGCACATAAGGAAAGTCTTTGGGTAGATTAGATTCATGTGCGGATATATAAGATTCTCCGTTTTCAGTGGAGGACTTAAAAACATCCTTTTCATCCTCAAACCAATTATATATTAATTCACATTCATCTAATGAAAGTAGTTCACTGTTATATATTTTCATTTTTTAATTTGTTTAATTCTCTATTAAGGTACCAAGAAGCTTTTTCCAAGTCTTCTATAATATCAATTTTTTTACCCGCCCTTGAAATATACTTTATAGTATTTCCTAGGTTAAAATTTAAGTCCCAAGCGTCTATAACTTTTATTGCTTCATATGTATTATTCTTACCACCATAATGAGAAGGGTGGTTTACCGAATTAGACCTTTTCCCCTCCTTCATTAGTCTCACCCACAGGGTTTAATAGTGATTTATATTCTTTTTCCATATTCTCTACAAGTGTAAAGACTTTTTCCTGTAACTCTCTTATAGATTTGACCTCAGACTTTAACACTGACAATAACTCCACCTTAGTTTCAATATCGCCTGGTAAAATCAGTACTTTATAACCAAAATCATTCTGTAGTTTTTGTGCAAATCCTTGTAATTCATTCATCGGTGGAACCCTAAGGAGTTGGACCACTAATACTGGTTCGTATTTTTCTAATAATTCTTTATTATCCATTTTTTATTTTATTTTTTATTTATTTCTTCATATTTTTTATGTACTCGTTCTGCAATTGGAATAGGTTGCCCATCATCATCAACCCTAACAAACGTAATCCTTGTTTTTAGTATTACCTTTTGGTTTCCTGTATATACGTTGTGTTTTCTGGCCTCCATTCTTAATGTAATACTAGTAGTTCCTATAGTATCTACCTCCCCAAATATTTTAACCAAACTACCTTTCCTTGCCGGTAACTTAAACTCACATTTATCCATTGACACCGTAACAACACTAGGTGTGTCACAAATTTGCATCGCGAATGAAGCTGCTGACTCATCTAAAACATATAATAATCTACCACCGAATAAATTTCCGTGTTGACCTATGTCAGAGTCCTTAACTAATATTGTGTTTATGTGATACATTGTATTACCAGTTATGTATTATGTTTGCTATTATTATTAAACAAGTAAGAACGTTTATCCCTACAATAACAGTTCTTATTATTGCTACTATGTTATCATGTTCTTTTGTTCTTTCATCACTAAAAGACCCTATAGTAAATTTCCATATTGTCCAAAACTTCCTCATTTTAATTTTACTACTTCATCTGTTATATCTAGTGCTACATCATTCTCTCTACCTTCTTGATATGCCGTCACTACTTTATCACTAAATTCGTCTTGAGTTATTATCGCGTCCACTCTACCTAACCCAGTTAATCCATTTGGAAGACCTAATAAATCCCTTACCCCGTAAATACCTTGACGACTAAATGTACTAACTATTCTATCTTTATCAATGTATCTTTTATTAAATCCCATATTAAAACTTCATCTTAGTTAAACCAACGTCACCCCAATCATAATCTTTAAATCCTTCATCTCTTTTTAAGGATACAGCATGTGCCTTAACCCTACTTCCTTCGTCATTAATTACTACCCTTCCAGAATCAGCGTAACCCATTAATAAAACATCGTAAGGTATCCCAAATCTTTGTAAATCAGACTCGGTTTTCTTTCTTAAAGATTCTCTCCTACCAGTAATAAGAATTAACTTACAACCCTCCATTTCCCATTGATTTATTTGTTCAATCACACGAGGCAATGGCTCTACCCTACCTTTCATTACCTCTGGTGTCCCACCTAAATATTTAAAAATGGTTCCATCTATGTCACAAATTATTGTTTTCATTCTTTGGTATCTTTAATCATTTCTGGATTTTGTTTAAGTGTTTGTTGAGTGATTAAATCTTTTAATTTTGTAGTAGACCAACCATGTGACCTACTTGTATAAATAACTTTAGGTGGTAGGTCATCACCAGTAAACCCCTTACCTATATAATCTTCACCTAATATTCTAATATCAGGCTTCCAAAACTTAATTAAATCATATAATTCCTCTTCTGTTTGATAAACATAAACTTCGTCCACATACTCAATAGCCATTAAAGCTTTATATCTATCATATAAAGGGATTACAGGTTTATATTTTGTGAATCTTGTTAATGAAGGGTCTCTTTGTAAGAAAATTAAAAATTTATCACAATGTCTTTTAGCTTCCTCAAAAGTTATAATATACCCAGGGTGTAGTAAGTCAAAATTTCCAGCAGTGAACCCTACCACTTCTTTATATCGTTCTTTCATGTTTTCTTTTTTTAAAAATATAAGAAAATAAAACTAACAGTAAATTATAATTTTATGTCATTTTATGTTTGTAATTCCAAATTATATTACTATCTTTGTGTAAGAAATAAAATAATAACCCATAAAAAATAAAAATATGTCATACTCAAACTTATTTAAACAATCTACAGACCCACTAACTTTATCACAAATAGAAGAAGTAGCACCATCTGTATTTACAACTTCACCTAGTGAAAATGTATCAGATAAATACACATTCATACCTACCACTCAAATATTAGAAGATATGGATAGGGAGGGATGGGAAGTCCATCAGGTTAGTCAAAGAAAATCTAAACAAGCGAATGGACAATATACAAAACATATGTTAAGGTTAAGAAACCCACATGTCGCAAAAATCGGAGACTCAGTCCCTGAAATTATACTAACTAATTCTCATGACGGAAGAAACGCGTTTAGTTTACACGCTGGGTTATTTAGATTAGTATGTTCAAACGGATTAATTATTGCAGACCAAACATTTGAACAAACAAGAATAAAACACCAATGGTACGATATGAACCAAGTAAAAGAATTAACAGATAATGTGATAAAATCAGTCCCTCAAATTGCGGGTAAAATGACACAATTTGAACAGACCTTATTAAACGATACCCAAAGAACGGAATTTGCAAAGAACGCTATTCGCTTAAGATGGGGTCAAGGTCACGATAATATTACCGTAGACGACATGTTATTTGCAACCAGAGATGCTGACCGAGGTAATAGTCTATGGAAAGTATTCAATGTAGTACAAGAGAAATTATTAAGAGGTGGAATGATATATAACCTACCTACTGGTAGACAACAGACTGTAAGAGCTTTGACTAATATCGATGAACAAGTAAAAGTTAATAAGAATTTATGGAATTTAGCTGAAGCTTACATATAAAAATTATAGAAGCATTAAAAAACCCTGACCGTCATCAGGGTTTTTTTATGCAACTAATAAGTAACTTAAAATCCGTAATTAGTTTCCATCCTTTGGTTGCGGAAAAAACTTTCACTAATTTGCAACCGTCTCAGATTACTTACTGTATGCTCAAGTTTAGTTTTAGAACTTGTATGATAAGCCTAGATTGAAAGTTCCCTCTCTTTCTCCAGCTTCATCTTCTTTTAATCCCATACTATAGTTCGGTTCAACATTAAGACCTTTCCACACGTTGAAAGAATAACCTAGACCAACTGTTAAGTTGTCCATCATTTCTTCTTGAGGTGCTTGTAAAGAAACATACGCGTTGTTTTTCAAATCGTATCTTGCCCATAAGTCGTAAATAGTTTCCCCGTCCACATCTTCACCATTTTGCATCAATCCCAAAGTCCATGTGTCATTGATAGCGTAACCAAAACCCATGTTTTGAGTTAGCATGTCCATAGTTTCTTCCTGGTCACCGTCATAAGTCGATACAACCATAAAGTTTTGAGCTGAAGCAAATAATGTTGCGAATGCGATAGCGGATGTTAAAATTAATTTTTTCATTATATTATTTTTTTTAACTTTTATACTTTCAATTTATTATTTGTGAGATGTTAGAAAGTATTCATCTCACGTTCCTTTACTTCTTAATAAAGAATGATGTTAGTAATACTAACACAATCAATCCTACGAAACCACCTTCACCAAGTGAAGTGATAAGAGCAGAAAGATTAGTTACCACATCCATTCCAAATACTGAACCGCCAGTTAAGACCGTCCATAAGATTGTTACTGGTAAAACTGCCATCAATACTGACGATAGTCCACCGAAAAAACCTGTTACGTATTTGATTACTGAATCCATAATTAATTTTTTTAGATAAGTTTATGCATTTCATCTCTGTAATGCTGACAACGAAAATCATTGTCAAACCATATATACCGCGATAATCGTCTTTTTGAGTCATACTTTTATTCTAATTTTTTAAGTAAAAACCAGATAATTCAATAAAATTACCTACATTTACGCTTTAAAACACCTTTTCTTATATTACTAAAAAGTTAATTTTTACATAAAATACGACAAAGAATAAGTTGTTTTTAAGTGATTTTTTACTTATTTTTGTGGGTATATGGGGAAAAAAAGAAATAATAAAGAAAATTGGGAGACAATTTTAAAGTATAAACAAGAGTATTTTGATGCGGTAGAGTTCGAAGAATACAACCCAATCCATCCGATAGCACCCAGAATGACAAGTACACCATACGTTAAAAACAAAAAGAAAAAGGAGAACGTATTCGATTTTGTTAAAGGTATAGGAAAAGAAATAACGGTAGTAGATAAGGAAATAGAAATTTGTAACTTCACGCCCAAACCAAATCCTTTGGAATGTTATGACGAAAAAAGTTGGTTAGAAAAATCGGTAAACATTTTTAATTCAGCTGTCATTAATAGAACAACAATTGTGTTAGAAAAAAACAAAGACAAAGTTAAGTTATCCATTTTTAAATTTGCTAAAAGTAGAAAAGTGGGTCATAGGTATTTTGCAAAGTACAGTGAAGATTTACATATAACTTTTAATACTACAACTAAAAATTTCTTTATAACTAACAGCACCTTTCTTAATAGAAAAAGAATAACCAGTACCACTAAAAACGATTTTGCAAAAATAGTTAAGGTAATTAATAAACTTGAGTATGGTAATATATTGTCGAAGCGTGTATTTTTGGAGGAACTACAACCACAAACTAAAACAAATAAACTTCATATAGTAGATTTAAAAGAGTTTTTTAAAAAAGTGGAAGACCATTTATGTCTGAACACTGGGGTAAAGTTTAATCTATCTAAGGAAGGGATAGGCGATGGAATAGGAAGGGGGATTTTAAGTTGGTTCATTAAAGTATGGAAAATAAAAGTACCAAACCACTACTACCATTATTTATTATGTCACTATCCTGGAATTAGAAATCTTAGAAAATATAAAATGAATTTAGGTAGAGCAGTATTGGGTAATAAAGAATTAAACGGTAAGTACTATATAAAATTAATAAATGAACCTTCACCTTACAATTTAACAGATTTAAAAAAGTTAGAGAGATTGTTAGGAGCTCGTTACGCTAAAATGGTGCCAAAACAATTTTTAAGGTTAAGTAGTAATTATTTAGATTCAAAATACTATGATGATTATGAACATAAACCAGTAGATTTAACAAAATACGAAAAACTAAACCTTATTAAGGTATTGGGTGATGTAGAAGACCCACATTTTTTGAGCTATATAGATGACCATATCACCACTAAAAATAAATTAAAAGGATTTGGTGTGGACGTTAAAATAAAATGTAAGAATAAAAAACAGTTTAATGAAGAACACCACCAATGGGCAGACCTAGTGCATCTATGTGAAAGAAATAAAGAAACCATATACCATTATGACCCTACATTTTTAGAGTCTATAGAGAAACCCATAACACATTTATATAAAGGGACAAGAACAAAGTACGAGATAAAAATACTAAGAACTGATTTGGAATACTTTAATGAGGGGCAATATCAACACCATTGTGTAAGGACTTATTTAGACAGATATGATAGTATAATAATTTCAGTAAGAAGAGACCATACAACTAACCCTAAAAGAATGACTGTAGAATTTGGGTTCGGAAACCACACCATAAAAGATTATAGTGCACCCAGAATGTTACAAGCACAAATGAAGTATAACCACACCCCAACTGATGAATGGGGTGAGATACTAGAAGAATTAAACAAAAGGTTTAATACCTTTAAAGATTTAAAAAAACCTAAAATAGAAATATATAATAAAATAAGTGGTAAAAAACTTATATTTGATAGGGAAAAAAATGAGTACCCCAAAACCTATGAAAATATAATTGCAGATGACTTACCTTTTTAAAGTATTATATCTATATTAATTAAAAACAAAAACACATGAATTCAACTAATGTTAAATTAGAATATATTTGGTTAGATGGTAACACTCCTGAACCAAACCTTAGAAGTAAAACTAAAATATGGGCATTTAACCCAACTAAAAATGCAATTTACCAACCACAGAGAGGTGTGGGGTACGATGGGAGAGTAATACCATGTATTGACGAATTGCCTTTATGGAGTTTTGACGGTAGTAGTACAAAACAAGCAACAGGTGATAAGTCTGACTGTGTATTAAAAGCGGTTAAGGTGGTAATGGACCCACAACGTAATAACGCATTTTTAGTAATGTGTGAAGTTTTAAATGTGGATGAAACACCACACAAAACCAATTGTAGGAATGACATCCCCGACAATGACGATTGGTGGTTTGGGTTCGAACAAGAATACGTTTTAGAACAAGGTAATGGTCGTCCTGTTGGGTGGCCATCTCACGGACAATACCCAAAACCACAAGGGGATTACTATTGTGGTGTAGGGCACACTAATGTAAATGGAAGAGATATAGCAGAAGAACATTTAGAAGTATGTCTCCAAGCAGGATTTAACATGACAGGGATAAATGCCGAAGTAATGTTAGGACAATGGGAATATCAATTATTCCAACAAGGTGGTAGATGTGTAGCTGATGAATTATGGTTATCTAGATATTTGTTACATCGAATAGCAGAAAAGTACCAAATAAGGGTTAACCTATCACCTAAACCAGTAAAAGGTGATTGGAATGGTTCTGGTATGCATTGTAATTTTTCTAATGGTATGATGAGAGAAAAAGGTGGTAGTGACATGATAATGGACATGTGTGAGAAATTAAAAACTAAACATAAACAACATATAAAAGATTATGGGTCTGATAATGACCAAAGATTAACAGGTCTACACGAAACCCAAAGTATAAAAAAATTTAGTTATGGTGTGTCAGACAGAGGAGCTTCTATTAGAATACCATTAGATACTCATAGAAAAGGGTATGGTTATTTAGAGGATAGAAGACCAGCCTCCAACGCTGACCCCTATAAAGTAACCTACCATATTATTAACACCCTACAAGAATTTTCTAATTAATAATTTAAATAATGCAAGACCAACAAATCACCACTAATTTTTTCCAAACTAAATACGATTTTGGGGGAGAGTATTTTCCAATAGGACAATACTTTGTGCACCTCTATAAAAAAATACCTAATTTATTAACCTTCGATTTTAAATTTAACGAAGGTGTTATAAAATACTTTAACGAAAATTTTGAATGTATAAATACTGTAAAATATTATGATAAAAAAGAAAAAATAAAAGATGGACATATTATATATAGGACTTTTGATAAAAAACAAGAACCTATTATTATAGTGGTAGATAAGAGATATGAACCAGAACACACTGACGAGATGACTCCTGCTATGGTATCTGTGTACTATACTTCACATGAAGGTATAGAAGATACGGTTAAAGGTTTTACTAAATTTAAACACACACAAAAAAATAATGATAAAATACATTTAGTAATACAAGATGAATTTGGATTCGATTTACAACCATTTCCAGTAAAGACACCTAGTAATGCCAAATTAGAATTAAATTACGGTAAATCTTTTAAGAAAATAGATAAGGTACTTAAAAAAGTTTTATCAGAAAAGAGTAACGGATTAGTTTTATTACATGGAAAACCCGGAACAGGAAAAACCACATATTTAAAATCTTTAATAACATCTATAGATAAAAAAATGGTTTTTGTACCACCATTTTTAGTTGAGAGCATAACACACCCTAATTTCTTGCCTTTTCTTTTAAAACACAGTAATTCTATATTAATTATAGAAGAAGCAGAAAAAATTATAGCACAAAGAAATGGTGGGGACTCTACAGGGGTATCCAATCTATTAAATTTAACTGACGGGATAGTAGGGGATTGTCTTAATATACAAGTAATAGCGACCTTCAATACTTCTCGTGAAAGAATAGACGAAGCTTTACTAAGAAAAGGAAGATTATTAGCGGAACACGAGTTCGGACCACTAAGTGTAGAAGACTCAAACGCATTACTAAAAGAACTACATAAAAAACACAAGACTGACACCCCAATGACATTAGCAGATATTTATAACCATGGTGAAGACCATATTAAGAAAGAAAAAAAACCAATAGGATTTTAGAATGGAAACAACAACAACAAACTTCAAAGACATAATAAAAGATAATAAAGTAGTCCTAGTAGATTTTTGGGCTGAATGGTGTGGGCCATGTAGAATGTTAGGGCCTATTATTGATGATTTAAAATCAGAATATTCAGATAAAGCTACTATAATAAAAATTGATACTATGGAAAATGAGTCTATAGCTTCAGACTACGAAATAAGAAGTATACCCACAGTTATTATATTTAAAGACGGAAAACCACAAGAAAGACTAATGGGTGTGAGAAGCAAAAGTTTTTATACTGAAAAATTAAATTATTACCTAACCAATGCAAACTAAAGTTATAGTATATTCCCAAAAAGGTTGTCCACACTGTATAGAGATGAAAGAATCATTTACTAATGAAAATATATTCTTTGAAAGTAGAGACATTGAAAAATATAACGAAGAATGGGATATAGTATCTAAAAGAACAAAAAACAGCTACATACCAACAGTAGAATTACAAATAGAAGGAAGAGTATTGTATTTTGCTCCTGACAGAGATTGGGAGGAAGTAAATGAATGTGTTGGTATGGTTAAAGACTTAATATTATGGGATTAGATATAAGTGTCATATCACAAATGAGTCCAGTAGAAATTCCAGAAGGAATAAAAAAATGGACTGACGAATACTACGATTGGGAAGCAGCACAAGGACTGACATTATGGTCACCATACATAGACCCAAATTTTCCAACTCAAGGAGAAGGCTTACCAGATTCTGAGGTAGTTGATGCAGACGGACAGTCTTATTCTTTTAGGGCTGGTTCTTATACTGGGTATGGTGAATGGAGAGATGCTTTAGCTAAAGCAGCGGGATACAAAGGAGGGTCTGAAGAAGTATGGAGTAAAACAGATAATGGAGCTCAAGGACTACCTTTCCAAGAACTAATTAATTTTCCTGATAATGAGGGGGTTATAGGGCCAATAGCGAGTGAAAGACTATATCAAGATTTTATTAAGTACGAAAATGATGTAATGAAGACAGTTGACCAGTGGTACCTTAAAATGGTTCCAGGACAAGAATGGGACTTACCAGAAATAAGATGGTTTAAAGAAAAGTATAAGGATTGGAAACACTCATTTGATATAGCACGTAATAACGGAATGGTTATTTTTCATTAAAATCACTTGACGAACAAGTATTTTTATCGTATGATTTTATCAAAATAAATTACATGGTAAATTCAAAAGAAAAAAATCTTATTTTATGTTTTAGTTCAATACATGTCCATTCAGATAGTGAAAATAATAGGGAGTTAGAATACCAGATGTGTTACGAACAACTACTTAGAATAGTTCCCAATAATTTTGATATTATATTTTTAGATAACACAATGGATTCCTTCGAATCTTTATCACCTAGGGTGGAAAAACTAAAATCCATAATCTCCAAGAACACACATCTTTTTAGAAATTACAATCTTGGTGCTAATGGTAATAAAGGAATGGGTGAGTTAGAGATGCTATTAACAGCTTATGACAAGTTCTCATTTGACGAATATGAAAAAATTTGTTATTTTACAGGAAGAAGAATAGTAACTTGTCCATATGTTTTTGATAAAACTAATACTCTAGATAAAGATGCTCTTATGTCAAATCCACCACTACTACAGATTATGACAGGACAAGAACACCCAGTAAATCCAGAGTTATATAATGACATGTTTTTCTCTATGAAAACTGATACTATGAAAAAATATATAGAATACACAAAAAATAATTTACAAAATAATATAAAAAATGGAATCGGGTCGGAACAAAATCTTTTCCACTTCATCAATGAAAATAATATCCAGTACGAATGGTTAAATTCTCTAGGGTTTATAAGAAATGATTGGGAAATGTTCACCCACCAATATTCCTCCACTAAAAATAATATGCAATGGATATAAGAGAAAAAATGTTACCTGTTTTACAACCAGTAGGTGGTCAAGAAGAAATAGACGCAATAACAGAAGTTATAAAAAGTGGATGGTGGGGCAAAGGACCAAAAGTCGCTCAATTCGAAAAAGAATTTGCCGAAATGGTGGGAGCAAAATACGCAGTAGCTGTCACTAGTAATTCCCATGGACAAGATTTAGTTATGAAAGCAATGGGAATAAAAGATGGGGACGTCATCAACCCGACAATTTCATTCATGGCAACCGCTATGATTCCGTTATGGCAAGAAAATGTAACAACAAATGTGGTAGATGTGGACCCAGTAACTATGAATATGGACCCTGAAGACGTACGTAAACACATAACACCCAATACTAAAATGATAATCGCTGTTAATGAAGCGGGTGTACCATGTGATATCGACGCAATTAGAGAATTTTATGATGGGCCAATTTTAGAAGATACCGCACACAGTTGTTGGACACCAGGAGCTGGTACTAAAGGAGATGTTGCTGTATGGTCATTTCAAGCAGTTAAGACTATGCCTTGTGGTGATGGAGGTATGATAACCCTTAATGACGAGAAACTATACAATAAACTTAAAGAAATGACCTGGTTTGGCGTGTCCTCGACATTCTCTAGGGTAGCAAAGGAAGACACAGTAACTGGTAAACCTGGTTATACATGGGACTATGAGGTTGATAATATAGGGTATAAATGTTACATGATTGATTTAACAGCAGCCATATGTTTAGAACAAATGAAAAAATTACCTAAACATTTAGAATGGAGAAGACATATACAAACTAGATATAATAATGAATTATGTGTGCAAGTGAATAGACCTCCATGGTCAGAAACTGTACAATACTATTGTGCAAAGGTACCTGCAGAACATAGAGGAGAACTAATTGATTATTTAGCAACAAAAAATGTACATACATCAGTTCATTTTAAACCATTACACAAATATGAAATAATTCAAAAACATATGACACACCCTGGTAGAAAATTTCCAGTAGCTGATAAAGAATGGTTAGGGTTAGTGTCACTACCTTGTCACCCAGCAATGACTGAAGAAGATATAGAGTATGTCATTTATTGGGTTAATAAATATTTTGAAGAACACAACTAATATATAAATGGAAAATTTAATAGAAAAAATCGCAGAACTTAACCCTAAAGCTATAACCCTAGAAGGTCTAGATAAAGCAATAGTAGGGACATCATTAGTTGTTGATGACGAACTACCTAGAGTGTCCTACTCAGTAGAAAAAATAATTGAAATTTTAATGAGTAGAGATGGGATGACAAGAGACGAGGCCCAAGAATTCTTCGACTTCAATATCTTCAACGCGTACATGGGTGAATATAACCCATCTTTTCTATTTGATTTAGACTCAAAACAACTAACTAAAGAATTAGAATTTGATATTAATGAAAGTAGATACATTTATGAGAGAAACCCAGATACTGGTGACGTATTCAGGAGAAGATTCGGGGATTACGACACACCGAGAGAAAAAATTAATTAATTAATTACCCATAACAACAAAAAAATCATTACAGGGGCTTGACAAGACTAATTTTTTTATTATAATTAAATACTGTTTAACTTTTAATAAAAAATATAACCATGAATTTAATCGACGCTATACAACAAAAAGACACAATGACTGAGAAAGGGATGACCACAAACACATCCTCACTTAAACACTGTGTTAACCTATTTTTTCAAATAGGAGCGATGCGTGGTGCGAGCAA
>TARA_R110001592_G_scaffold170463_1_pt1 | contig 14766 bp, 28 predicted proteins | sample TARA_R110001592 | Tara Oceans TARA_R110001592 (sample SAMEA4398387) | marine metagenome | biome: Polar Biome; feature: [SRF] surface water layer (ENVO:00010504); material: water (ENVO:00002006), including particulate matter (ENVO:01000060) such as... | depth 5 m
AAATAAAAAAATCCCCCACTAGGAAAAATCCTAGCGAGGGAAATTAATATTTCACAAAATCGAATTTACAAATCTTGTAAAACCACTCCAAGTTTAATCAAGTATTCCATATCAAGAGAAATCCATGTTGAAGGATAATCTCTATCGCTACAATAATCATCACAAGTTACTATCACATCTTTTTGAATTAATGATGATATAACCCCTCTAGTTTGCTTCATATTCCATTCTTGGTGGAATACATACCCACCACCTATACAGTATTCAGTTTCTTTGAAATAATCAATAAATTCTAACTCTAATTTTGTGAACATTTTCAGCCCTCCATTGCGTAAGAATCCCAAATCCAAGTTTCACCATCTTTTTCTACGACTAAAACCCACTTTCGATAATCGTCTAAAGGCAAAGTAATACTACCAACCAAATCTCGAATAGGTATTATCATAACCTCTCTACCTACCATATCTTCTATTCTAGCCTTAGCAGCAATACAAAATTGCTCTATTGTGGATGGATTCATTCTTCATCACCCCATGTAGCCAAAACAGAACAGAAAAAAGTTTTCGACATTTTGTTAAGAATCTCATGTATTTCTTCATCGTAATACTCTTCCTTCATTGTTAGTACGACTCTATGCTTGCCTTCCATTCTAACCCTACCTATATGCTCCCATCCGTTTTCTTTCATGTATCTAAGTGTGTTAGCAATATCTCTAGAACAACGCCCTTCTAAGAGTATTTTTTCTTCCGAACTTCTCATTTATTTCACCTTCCTAACAGTACAAAACGGATAAAATTTCATCTTATCTCTTAACCAATCTTGCATTTCTTCTATTGCTTGCTTGTTTCTTTCTACCTGTTCCAGTTCTTGAACTAGATTATCAAGTTCATTTTGAATGCCCTCTACCTCTAGTTTTAGTTCTTCTATCATCTCTTCTTTTGTTTTATCATCTATTGTTCTTTTCATATTTATTCCTCCTTATTTTTATTTTCAATTCTTTCTTGCATTATTAGATATGCGTTTTTCGTTCCTCTAATATCATTAAATGTATTCTCAAAATGGTATGGTGGATGTGTATTACCACATTCCCAACATAATGCTAATTTATCAAGACCCGAATTTCTCGAACCGCATTCTTGAACTCTCGTACTCCCACATTGGTCACATATCATCAATTTTCCTTGGCTCATCAATACAAGCCACCCCATATGTCCTATATGAAGTTAAGGTAACTTCACATAATCGAGTTACACCATGTAAAATATAGTTTAGATAAGACTTAGTACACCGATTTTGTGAAGTCAACTATATTCATATATGGGTGAGAGTACGGCTAGTTGAGGTACGATAATATGTCAAACGAGATAGATTGGAACGAAGCATTGAAGCCCGCCCCTAGTGAACAAGTATCACTAGCAGAAACCACCATAGATGAAGCACACGAAGTAACCTTTGTGTCGCTAACTCAAACCCCACAAGGTTATATTGTTGCTAATGTAGAAAGTGATACATTAGAAGGCGATACACTTTGGCTAAGAGGTAAATTTGGTAGTCAAAACGGCTTTGGTTCTTTGTTGAATGCAGTTGAAAACGAAGGTGAAATGATTGAAGGAAATTCCTTCATCTTTACTAAAGTTGAATCTAGCAAGAGTCCAAAAGGCTACGCATACAGATGGCAAAAAGTAAATTGATTTCACAAAATCAATAATTTATGAATTAATATATTCCGAGGAATATAACTGCCCCTCTTGACCTGTTCGGGGTCTTGAGGGGCTTTTTTTAATTTTATTCAATATTTTCTTTTTTACCAAAAATGAAATAATGAGCAACAACAAAAACCACTAATCCTATTACTATTGGATGAGTAACAACATCTCTAAATCTTAATTTGTAAAATGGACTCATCATAGGGTTATATTCCACAAAATCACAACCTTAACTCATTGAAAACATAAGGACATTTCCAACGCCTTCTTTGAACTAGATTTTTAGAATTTTTATTTCTCTTCCAGTTTCCTTTTATCTTAGCAGTTCTAGCACAATAAGCGGTTCTCTTACTTCCTGTTCTTCCGGCATAAGGAACAAGACTACTAACAGTAATCATTTTGCCTGTATATGGATTTCTAGTTCGTGGCAATTACTCGCCCTCCTGTTAGAGTCTTTAGACTTCTAAATCCCGCATATCCAATAAGCAAAGCAGTAATACCCGTCATAAATGCTACTTCTCGCCCTTCTAAAGCCTCTATCATGCCATTAGTAGCACTTGCCACCCCATCTACTAGGGCTGGGGCTAACTCGGCTAATACGGTAGGTATAACTTGCACTACTGAAACCGCAGTATCAATAACCAAATTTTGTACTCTATCTCCAACATCATCAGCATCTAGAATACCGAGTTTATCAGCAAGATAAGCACCGCCTCCAATAGTAGCACCACCTAAGAGAAGTAAAGGAAGTACCATTTAGACCCCTCCTAACGCTCTTACAGGTGTTCTAACGGCTAGAAGGCTAATACCTACTACCGTACCCAAAAGAAGCATAGGAAGAAGCATTAGAATAAATCCCGACATTATACCTTCTACAACCATTGGAGCAGTATTAACCGCCGATTTTGTGTAATCCTCAATATTATTCGACACTTGAACCACCATCACTAGGCGATTTTGTGAAACTCTCACTACTACTTTCTCTAGAATTTCTAGCGAATCTAAGCAGTAAAACAATTCCAACAACAACCGCACCTATAATTAAAACGCCCTTCCAAGACATACCATTAGAAGGCATAGGACATTCATCCATCGAATGAACATAACCTAATTCAGTGTATGAATCATGTTCTTCTTGGTTATTAGCCGTGTATTCATCACCTGTTTTACAATCGTACATCGTATGTACTTCAAACACGGGGTCGGGGTCTGTTTTAATATCAAAATCAATTTCAGCCATTTTTGTATCGTCAAAATCTTTAGCAGTAATTTTAATTTCTTCTTCTGTTCCATCTTCTAATCGAGCATAAACCAATCTAACCCAAGTTTCATCGTCTATTTTATCGGGGTCATTTACATTGTAATTTTCGCCATTTAGATTTAATCTAAAACGATAAATTCCCGAATGCTCTTCATCAATATCTAAAGAAATATAATCTCCACCAAAAAGAGTAACGGTCATTTCACTATCAAAACCTAAACCACTTCTTCTAACGGTTAAATCATTTTTCGATGGTGTAGAATTTTTTACTTCATCTTCAAAATATTTGTGATTATCAGTTTCTACAATTAATTTTACTTTGTAACCATCAGCAACTTTAGCGTAAAATGCGCCGGAAGGGTCGCTAGACCAATCTATATCATCCACAAATAAGTCCGAGTCCTCTTCCATATTTCCCCTAGAATCATATCTTTTTCTAACAAATCTAGTTTCGCCTTCGGTTCTAACCGCTTGAAAGGGTACTCCATAGATTTTGGAGTATTCAATAGCAACCTGTAAATTATCAAATTGAACCATTAGAAAGCACCACCTTTCGATGATGTATAATCTTCATAGGTCAAAGGATAGGCAGTTTCTTCCTCATTTCTTTCTTGACTAGCCTCTTCTTGTAGCCTTTTTTCTTCCGCTATTCTAGCCTGTTCTTCTAATCGTAGTCTTTCGGTTTCGTCTTTTTGGGCTTGACTTAAAGCGAGTATTCTAACTGCGTTATCAACTACAAACATTTGAAATACTCTAGGTTCTCCAACACCCATAGACGCATAAACAGGTTGAAAAAATAGACCTTGTTTGTATTTACCATCAGCAAAAACAACGCCTCTAAAAGTGTTTGATTCTATAATTTCATCATCCTTATACATTATTTTTTGAACTTTATGGGCTGAATAAACAACTCCTGTATCATCATTAGTTGCTACTAATCCATTTTCGACTACTTCCCATTGTGTTCTACCACCTGCGTAAGTAGGTAATCCGTTTCCAGTATCGGAAGGTGTAGAATCTTGATTTTGTAAAAAATCAAATCCATCAAAATTTTTACCAATCCAAAAAGCAAAAATTCCTAAAATTACTAAGTCCATCATTAGAACATCAACTCCAATTTCTTCATCATCTTTTTGACCGAGAAAGTGCTTTGTTTTCTAGATTGTGGTCTTCTAGTTCCTCTTCTCTTTTTGTAAGTTCTACGCCTTGTTTGATACTTCACATAATCACTTCCTATTCATCCAATTAATGTATTTTTGTCGCTTTGATTTAGGAACTAAATCTAGATTTTTTGAATAATAATTCATATGCCAATTATCAACTACTCTCTTTCTTTTGAATCTTCTCATCCAACCAAATAACATAATTTTCACCTTTTATATACAGTCGAATTTCACAAAATCACTTCTTATCTACACGGATTAAACCTGTTCCGCCACTAGGTAGCATTCCTAGTTTGAATTTCCCTTCAAATTTAAGAATACCTTTTGAAACTCCTTTCATTCCAACCATTTTAGGAAAAAATGCCGTTTTGTTATTTTTCTTGTTTCTAAACAAGTAACTATATTTCGCCATTTTAATATCTCCTTTTTGCCCTTCTAGAGCCTGTACTACGCTTCCTGTTAGACCTGTTGTAAGATGCTCTAGCCGTTGCTTTTGCTTGGGCTAGACCTGCTTTAGTCTTAGGATATTTTCTTTTCAGTAGTTTACCACTAATGTAAGACCTAACACGATAATGGCGTTTTTGTGAAACTACTTTGTGAGGCATTTACTGTTCCTCCTTACCTTTGATGAATACAAAATAGATTACTGCTAGACCTGCGATAATCATAAAATCTCTACTTGTGAACATTATTATTTCCTCCTAAATCTTACTATATTAAATTCAGCAATAACATAATCTCTAGTAGTTTTTCCTTTTTTCATTTTAGGAGTTATTGATTCAAATTTACCTTTTTTAAAAACACCCGCCATAATAGGAATACCAAAATATTTCTTTCTTGATTCTAAAACTCTATGACGGACTCTATATCTTGTTCTTCTTGGCATAATTTTTACGCTCCTAACAACGGTATAACATCAATTCCTATCGCAGTACCCGCTAGCATAGCCAAAGCCTTTCCAATGCTCGTTAGGGTATCTAGACGGGCGAGAATAGCACTTAACTGATTCTCAACCTCATTAACACGATTCTCAAGATTTTGGATTCTTGAAGATTGTTCCATGTCTAAAGCATCAGTAGCCATTCGGGTTACACCCTCCAATGATTTGATATTGAACTCCCCATACTCCCGTAAAATCTCCTACTAACCAATGCGAAAAATAAATGGTTTTTCCAAAAGATGTAGGGTTTCTAATAATTACTTCTTGACTATAATTAAATACACTATCACTCAAAAGAGATGAGCCAGCACCATCCACCATAGGAATCGCCCAATAATCTAAATTTAATCTATTACCATCGCCAGCCCAAGTAGGAACATTGTAACGGTTGGCGAAAGAATAAAGCGGTAAATTTTTAGTTGTATTAGTAAAATACTGAAATCTTATTTCATCACACTCTTGAGGTATATCAATACTCATGATATTAACAGTGCTAGGAGCAGTACCTACGGATTGAATCCCTATATTTTTTGTACTGTTTGATTTGTATTGAACCATAATTCTCACTTCACATAATCACTCTCAACGCTCACGCCCTACCCCCTCAAAATGAATCTCATTGAGGGAGGGTATGATTATTGAGAATCTTAGTTTTCTGTTTGTCTAACAATGGTTTGAGCCGTGTTAGAAGGTGCAGATTGAGTTTGTCTTACAACATCCATTTGAGAAGAACCGACACTACTTGTAATGATAGGAGTGTAAGTCCTTGTAGTGACTTGGCTTGAGTCCACTTGGAGGATGATATCTCCACCAGTTAGACCGTATGTAGGCATTAATAGAGTCCCGTTTAGAGAAGTTTGTTGAATCTGTTTGTAAGTTGCGACTGATGCATCAACTGCTTCGATACCGTTCATAATATCACCGTTTAACCAACGCCACATTTCAACCTCTAAACCATAGTCGCCAAGAGAATTAATTCTAATTCCTTGAGTTCCAAACTCATCGGCTAGCGAATCATTTTGAATCAAAATACCCGAAACTACTCCCGGTACATTGCTCGGAATTCTTACAACAACCTGTTCCAAACTCGCACTGTGATTAAACGAAGTTGCAGGAACAACAGTAGTTTGCTTTTGTGTAGCAGTATTGAACTTTAACCACCATTGAAGAGAACCGCTTGTAGGTGTAGCACCTGCCGCAGTAGCCTTCCATTGAACAATTATCTCATATCTGTTTACGCCTGTTTGAGTGTTTAGACCTAGAGGTATTCCAATGTAACCTTCTCTTGTTGTAGTACCTGCCGGAACTTCATAAGCACGACCACCAATATGATTTAGCAATACATCGTATGAAGAAGCACCTTTAGCGGTATTATCTCCGGCTTGACTTCTAAAATCGTGAACTACTTCACCATTTACAACAACTCTAATAGAATCAATAAGTTGCATAATGCTTGTGTTTTCACAAGGATTACCTGCGAAAGTCATATCATATCTAAGACATAGATATTCGACTAATCCACCTTGAGCATTGATTCCAACACTATATTGATTTCCACTTGTAGTAGGCATATTGCCAGTAGTGTTAGTAGATTCAATCATAGCGAATCTAACACCAGCACCAGCAGAATTTCCATTCATTCCATTTTGTGTACCATACATACTAAACACCTCACGCACTCATAACACGGCTTTTAACCGCATCTACCATTTTATTACCGATATTATTGATAATCATGTAAGAACCAAATCCAAAGACAACAAGCCCGATTGAATAAGCCAGCATACTACCGCCTGTTTCTACTGCGCCCATTAAGCAACAACTCCTACGGTTTGAGAACTAGCCCAGTCAATAGTACCCGTACCAAAGAACTGATAAGTTACAATATTCAAAAATCCAAGGCCGAGTCCTACTCGTACACCCATTAAAGCACCATTCGTTAACGACTCCATTCCTAGCATCAAATCCGGCGTAGATAACCAAGTAAATTATCTTTTTGGTAGTCAAAAAACACTCTATTTTTCAAGATAAAATCAGCCAAAATTTTGTTATCTTAAGTAAAATGGTGTAAAAAGTGAATTACCATTATTTTGTGTTCTAAAGGGTCTATCTCGCATTTGTTGGTCTAGTGGTATGTATGTACCTAAATTTCATTTGCTTAGAAATGGGGTACTACTCTAATGCAGTTTTTACACCAAATTTACTTTTGTACCTACTACCTTAACTCAATTATTTTTGTATTTCCCGAAAAAGCATGCTAAAATTAACTTCACAAAATCAAGATTTTTACTTAGGTTAATTTTGTGAAATCCGCTTCCTTTTTAGATAACTACTCATTCGGATATTTTGATGCGAGTTAGTAATGCACCTGCCGATATGAAATATATTCGGAAATGTGGAAGACTAGAAATTTCTAGAAATCCAGTCCGAATGAAGTTTGTTAGAAAATGTGGAAGAGAAATAGAATTTGATAGGAGAGGTGAATTATGCACTTGCTCAACTTGTCAGTAAAAATGTCCGATGGAATAACCTACTATGGCTCAACTCCTAGAGATGTACTATTACAAATGAAGTTAGACGATTGGACTTTCCCAAACAGTATCTTAGAATACAAAGAAGGTATCGCCTATCGTGCGGAGGTATGTGGAATGAAGTTGCTCTATTGGGATGAAACCTCTTTCCTCTTTGCTATGCAAGAATCCGGAATTTGTGAAATAATCATAGGAGGTGAAGAGATTGAAGAGAAGAAATAGAAAACTATCAGTTGAACAAAGAAAAGCGATTTTTACTTTGTACCAAGACGCTAATTGGACTATGGCTAATTTAGCCGAACAGTTCAAAGTAAGTATTCCAAGAATCAGCCAAATAGTTAAGGAATTTAACGAAGGTGGCTATAATGAAGAATAATTTACCTATCGTGATGTTAGGCGTTTTGGTTGGTTCGATAGTAGGCTTCATAGCCTCACAAACTGTAAAAGACAAAGAAGATGATTTGATTTGGAGTATTAACGATAGATACGAAAAAGTTCTAGTGCTTGTTGCTATCGTAGCAGTTCTCTTAGTGGTATTGGGGGTTATGATTTATGGCAAGTAGAAGAAGTTCTCCAACCTTTAGAACAAGGTTGAGAGCAATTGTAGACCGAGATGGAATAGAAGGAGTACAAAATTTCTATGGAGTATCTAGAAGAACGGTTAGACGATGGATAGCCGGAGAAACCGCCCCTCAAAGCCCTAGAACGATACGAAGTGTAACTAGAAGGGGATTACCCCTAACAGGAGCAGTAATTCAGCGTAGAGTACCCGCAGGTACGATTAGAGATGGAGTTAATATCGGTGGACAATTTGAAACGGTTCTTACGGGAAGAGGGGCTAGAGCATACGAAATAAGAAGAACAGAAATGTTACGAGAAAGACAAGTTGCTATTAGTAATGCTGAAACACCTAGCGATAGAGAAATGGCCGAAGCCATGATGGAAGAACCGGACATAGAACAGTATAGAGATTGGGAAACTAGATTAGATAATTTACAGGAAGCAACTCAATTAGGATATTACGACGACTTTTACGATTATTACGGATATTATGATGATTGGGAAAGTTGGAGAGGAACTTATGAACAAATGGCAGGGTGATTTTGTGAAAAATACTGCACCAGTTGTCGCTAGACTTACACAAAATCAAGTTGATTCTTTGGATTTACCTTTGAGAGAATTACCAATTTTGAACAAACAGAAAAGACCTCCAACGGGTAGAAATTCTTCCCTATTACCTCATAAAATGTGTGGTGCTGATACAGAAACCATAGACGGTAACATTTGGTTGTTCTCTACTGAATTTGGAGTTTGGGAAATAAACACTTTAGGAGATTTAATCGCAGTTCTTTACAATAAGAAACATGCAAAATCTTGGTCTAGTGGTAAGAAAGCAAACAAGAAATTGAAGCGAAAAGCGACTAGAGGAATTACAACAAAACAATTTTTCTTTTGGAATTTGAAATATGATGCTCAATCAATTATGCACTTTTTAGAGCCTAGTCAAATTGATACTTTGTTGGTTGGAGATAAAGTTACAGTTTATTGTACCCCAACAAACTATGAAGAAGAAATAGAAATCACTCTAAAATATCTAGAAGGAAAATATCTAGAAATTAAACCTAAATGGCATATGGGAGAGTTCAAAGTAGGAACTTGTTATTGGTGGGATATTTCACAATTTTACTTCAAATCTAGACTCAATAATGCTTCTAAGAAATTCCTTGGAGAAACTAAAATTGAAAAATGTTTTGATGGTTCGATTCTAGATGTAACGAAATTGAATGACGCTCAATATAGAGATATGTACCGTGAAGATATTGAAAAATATGCTATACAAGATGCAGTTCTAGCAGGTAAATTAGCACGATTGAAAAGAGAAGATTATGTTAGTCAAGAGATTAGATTCATTCAACCTTACTCACTTGCTAATGTTGCTCAAAGAGAACTACTTTCAACTTGTGAAGTTCCTACAATAAATCATTACATAGACAAACCACGCCTAAAGAAAGTCTTACAAATTGCTAGAAGTTCATACTTTGGTGGATGGTTTGAATGTTCGGGAAATGGCCGATATAATGACTGTATGGGCGTTGATTTGGCTAGTGCCTATCCTTATGTCATGTATCACCTTCCAAACACTGATAGAGGCGATTGGGTGCATAGCGATTCTAAAGAAAGTTTGTTGGTTTGGTTAGAAAAAAGAAAAGCCTTTGAAATTGGATTTTGTGAAGTCTATATCGAATTTCCCGAAGGTAGAACTTTCTATCCTTTAGTTACTAAATCAAAATCAAAAACTCTTGTAACTCCAAGAATTGTAAAAGGTTGGTATTCGGCTGATGAAATCAGCGAGGCTTTGAAATGGAATCCAAAGAAATTTATTGTTGGTGAATGGTATAGATTTGTTGAAGATGATTCAAACTCTAGACCGTTCAAAAAATTCATCGACAAATTTTACGAATTGAAAATGAATAGCGAAAGTGGAAGTGTTTCTTACAATGTAGCAAAAGTACAACTAAATTCAATCTATGGAAAAACTGTTCAATGTATTGATAATAAAATAGGTAAAATGTGGAATCCTATTTACGGCTCTACAATTACAGGAGCAACAAGAGCAAGATTAGCGGAGTTGATTAGACTTAACGATTACAACGCTCTAAGCGTGGCTACTGACGGAGTAATCTTCCCAAAGGACAAATTACACACAATACCATCAAGACCGCTAGAAGCACCTCACAACCTAGGAAAATGGGAACATGACGGAGAAGGCGATTTGATAGTTATTATGTCGGGAGTTTATTCGATGGAAACAGAAAATTACACAAAAACGACTTTTAGAGGAAGTGCTTCTTACTTTTTGAGAGGTTTTGATGTTGGAGGAATTTTCCGATTTTGTGAAGAACACTCCAAGAATCGAACTATTTCTACGGTAGTAAAGAAACCATATTCAGCAAAAGAGGCTAGAATAAAAAAAGATTATTCACTAATCAATGTATTCGATGATAGAAAGTATTCTATGTCGGCTCTAGGAGATTCTACAAAGAGATTATGGGGTAGAGAAAAGGCTCAAACATTTGGAGATTTGTTAACTCGATGGTGGCCTAGTCAACCTCACCGACAGGTTGAAGATATGTTGTCAACTCCCCGTCTTGATGACATGGGAACAAGACCCTAAATTTTGGCTAGCACTAGATGACTTGACGGATATAGCATGGACTCCGTTACTCGATTTATTGAATGTATTACACGAACATGCAGACACTTTGCCAGTACAAGCACAAGCGTTTATCTTTGGTGGACTTGGTAAATTTGTAGGAACATACAAACAAATGAGAACAGATTTAAACAACCATGAAAACTCATTTTTCCATGCTATGAACGCAGTTGCTCAAGACCGTAGAATGATGAAATTACAAGAACTAACGGCTCAACAAATGGTTGATGCTAAAGTAGAACAATTCAAGGAGGCTCAAGAATGAGTAAAGTTGAACCTCATCCAACCGACAAAGGTAAATTTCAATCAACATTTGATAATTATGGACATGGTAAAGGAAATGGAAAATCAAGAAATGCAATTTACAAACATGCTAAGAAAATTGGTTCTCAAAATGAACAACCCGATTTTGTGAAAAAATCTCAAGAAAAACAGGCTCGCAGTACCACGAAAATTTTTGTTGATGAAACTAACGAAAAAGACGAAAATATGACAGGCTCTCAGTCTAGCGATTTTGAAACTTCACAAAATCATACAGATTGGTCAAATGTTTCTTGGGCTGATGAAGATTATGGAGATGTAAAACCTAAATCAATTCCCGAACCGATTCAACAAATGGCTCAAGGTAGAATTGGCGAAGTAACCATGCAAGCACAAGGTCAAATGATTAGATTTGGATTTACTGCGCTAGATAGAGTGATTACTCATTGGGGGAGGGGAGTTATGAACAATCCCGAATATACACTAGAAAGACATCCAAGTGATTTAGACGCTCTAGAAGGCTCTACAATGCAACTAATGGCTCATTATGGCATCCAAGTACCTGTTAGTCCTTTGATGGTATGGGGGGCAACCGTAGGTAGTGCGTATGCTCCACCGATTATGCATATTAGAAAGAATGCCGACCCTAACAGAAAGAAAAGAGGATTAGGTTTCTTATCTAGATTGAATCCTTTCAAGAGGAAAAAGAAGAAACAAGAGCAAGCACCAAATCAAGAGGTAGTTCCAAATGAGTCTAACGCTTGAGAGGTTATATCATCCCGATGGAAAACATTTGGGGGCGTTAGTTGCCGGTCTTAGTGGAAGTGGAAAAACTACCGCCGTTATATCTACTTTACAACAGGCTATGAAGAATAAAAAGTTTGGAGAATATCACCGTTTTATTGTAATAGACCCTAAAACTCAAATGGGCGATTATGATATGTTAGGAGAACCTATTTACGATTTAGAAAATGCTACAAAATCAATTAGAAAAGAAAGAATGACGATTTATTTTCCTAATCTAGATATGTTACAGGAAGAAGTTTCTTACTTGATTGATTATGTCTTTTCAATTGCTGATAGCGAACCTAAATCATCTTTCACTTTCATTATTGACGAAGCCTCCATTTTGATTACTCCAACTAAAATCCCTCCCGCTTTGAAGAGATTATCTGTTCAAGGTAGAGCAAAGAAAATCAAACCTATTTTCATATCTCAAAGACCGATAGTAAATAGATGGACTGATGCTAACCTATCTACTCTACTTTTGTTCAATACTCTTCCAGTAGATTACGATACACTTTCAAAAAGATGGGGTGTAGATTTTCACAAAATCGGAGAACAAGTAAGAGAAGTTGATTACGCATATATGTGGTTCGACATGGAAAAAGGAACTTCAAAACTAATGCAACCAGTAGAGTTACCTAAACCACCACGCAAAAAGAAAAAGAGGTCTATATCACGAAAATTTAGTGATTTTTTCCGCTTACCTTAAGTACCTAACACTACTGGCCAAGACTGATGGCACAAACATACGGCTTTGAAATCGAGTCCTTCGGACTTACTGAAAATGAATTGAGAACAACCCTTACTGGACTTACTGGATATGATGGAGAACTTACCACATACTCGGGTCATTTTGGTTATCATGGAAGTGGAACTAGAAGCCACGAAAGAGGAACTCAAAATGTATGGGCTAGCGAAAGAGATGGTTCAATTACAAACTCCGCCGGAAGAGGATTAGCACATGAGGTAGTTTCACCAATAATTAGAGGAAGAGAAGGTCTTGCTATGGTTAAGAGAGTCATGAAAGGACTATCAAACGCTGGTGCTAAGGTTAATCGAAGTTGTGGACTTCATGTTACAATGGGAATTAAGAACTGTTCCGCTAGAGTTAGAAGAATGTCGGCTCGCAATCTTGCTCAAAGAGTAGGAAGAATGGTTGATGCTTACGATTACTTCTACGGTGGCGCATTTTGCCGTCTAGTATCACCTTCTCGTAGAGATAACACAGTATATTGTGGTAGAGTTAGATACTCTTCCTATGTTCCTAATACATACGGTCAAGGAACTAAAAATCACTACACAACAATGATGTCTAGAAGAGTTGGAAGAGGGTGCGTCAACATCAACAACTTCCTATCTAATGGAATTGTAGAATTTAGGCAACACAACGGAAGTCTAAACGGTGAGAAAATCATCAACTTTGCTCTACTACTTCACAAGTTAATTTCATGGGCAGTAAATGACGAACACATCAACAACGGATGCGATATTCGTTCTTTCCCACCTACACTAAACGGACTAATGGATATGCTAAACATCGGTAGCGACCTAAAAACTGCTCTACTTGCTAGAGAAGAGGAAATTGGAGCAACAGGACACCAAGTTAACACAATGCAAGAGTGGAGCATCCACAACGCATTCATGGAAGGTAACATGACCGCAGGTATGAATCAAACAATTGTTGAAACTTGCACAACTCTAGGAGTGTGAAATTAATGTGTGGAATTGGTGGAATTTTTGTAGGTGAGCAATCAATAGACCTTCACAAAATCGAACAATTATGGAGTGCAATTGCTGATAGGGGAACTCATGCAAGTGGATTTTCTTTTAGATGGAAGGATGCAGATATGGATATAGTTTGGAAAAGACCTATTTCCTCTCGTAAGGCCGTTTCTAAGGGTGTTTTTAGTTCTAAGGTAGGTGGAAGTCTTTCTTACGCTTTGTTGCACACTAGGTACACTACACAAGGCTCTACGGCTAACAACGGGAATAACCATCCAGTCGTTTCACATGACATGATAGTTACTCATAATGGTGTAATTTCTAATGATACAGAAATTTTTAATCAACTAGAATCAACTAGAATACATGAAGTTGATACAGAATGTATAAACGCATCACTACGCCTTGAATCTCCTAGTTGGTTGATTGATAATGTTAGAGGTTCTATGTCTATTGCTTGGGTTGATACTACACAAAATCAACATGAAGTGAACTTGCTTACTAATGGTCGTAATCCACTTGTGATAGGTAGAACTACACAAGGGCATGTTGTATGGGCTTCTAATCTCTATCATCTAGAAGATTCTTTTGAACTAGATTCACATTTCAATGCTCAACCTAACAAAATCTACACAATATCACAAGGAATTGAAGAACCAGTAATCCAATCTAGATTCATCAGTAATGAAAGACCACAAGCAACAGTTCTTAGAAGAAACTCTCATGTGGCTTCTTATGGCTCTTGGAGTCCTAAGACTACCAAGACTAAAACAAAGGCTAGAAAGGGTACTTCTAAGGTTAGTATGGCTAAATTGTATGCTGGTTCTTTCAACGGAGATATGAAGAAAAAAGGATTAGGTTATTATGAAAATGGAAAAAAGAAAGGTATAAAAAAACAAACAACTTTGATTGAAGCAGGTTTTGCTTATGATTATGATTCTAATTCTTGGAGAAAAGCAACAAAGAAAGATTATGAAAACGGCTATGAATTAAAAAATAATCAAAAAATAGTTAAATTTAATTGATTTTGTGAAATATTAATTTCCCTCGCTAGGATTTTTCCTAGTGAGGGATTTTTTTATTTCGATTTTGTGAAATAGAAAACACCCCCAAAACATGCCCTATCTCATCAAGAGTAGGGTAGGCGAGGGATTTACCCTCTAGTAGCATTAGAATGCGCTA